>Ga0257114_1000103_pt1 | contig 64822 bp, 39 predicted proteins | sample SI112_10mmetaG_FD_190149 | JGI IMG/M metagenome (GOLD analysis project Ga0257114, IMG submission 190149) | Marine microbial communities from Saanich Inlet, British Columbia, Canada - SI112_10m | ecosystem: Environmental > Aquatic > Marine > Inlet | place: Canada: British Columbia | collected...
TTCCGATCGCGTCGACCAACGACATCGCAAACTCTCGCAATGGTTTTAACATGCAGCGTGTCAGTAAATCCACTTTCGAAGCTTCGTAAATCGTGTGCACGGCGTCCAAAACGACGCTCGCCCGCGTCGCGTTCACATTCGAGTCCGATGTTTGGGCACTCAAGGAATCGACACCAACTTTTAGTAACCGCTGCGAAAACTCCCAATCGTCGAGCTCGTGTACAGCTCTCGGTTTGACGGCGATTTCGCACCACGCTTGCAGCACTTGAACGAAGTACGCCCACTCGGCTTCGGCGTCATCGGCGCCGACGCACTCGCTCGCGTACATGCGCCGCAAAATATCCAAAAAGTCGTCTTGCGAGCACACTTCGCGCAGAACAGCGAACAATGCGCGCGCGTGCGGCGATGCGAGAGATCCTGGGACGCGCACACGCATCGAGCCTCGTCTACTCGTGTGCACGGTCACACCGGAACCGACGCTGTCGGATAGAAATTGTACGTCGCCCGCTGTCGACTCGCCGTCTGGCGTCGTCGCGTCGAGTTTGCACAACAAGTGCGTGCCGATGCAAAGCGCGAGCGTGCCGTCGACGCACACCACGAGCGTGTCCAACATTCCATCGCCCTTACGCGTGCCAGAAACGCCCATCGCCGACGTCCCCTCAATCGCCCCGCTCGCTCTGTGTCCTCCCGGCGCATCCGCGTCTACGTACAGCCCGCACACGCGTTGCGCCGCATTGTCGGACACTAAAATAATTTCGCGCCCATTTTCATCGTGCGCCAAACTGTACGTCGCCGCGTCGGCGGCGAAATCATCTCCGACGCCTTCGCTCCAACGCAGATCCGCGCGACTGACAAACTCTGGCACGGCGTCGCTGAATTCAGTCTCGCTCCGCGCCGGCACGAGCGTGATCGTCCAAAGCTCGAGCGCACGTCGCGAATGCGCGTAAAACAACACGTCCGATCGTTGTGGATCGCTCCAAGCGACGAAGACGCCGTCGCTCAAGCCCTCGACGGGCGTCGGTTCGTCCAACGCGTGCGCGACGAGCGCCACGCCGCCGCCGTCGCTCGCGACGAACAACACCCCCTCCCTCGTCGCCGCGAGCGCGCACGCCTCGAATCCGATCGGCATTCTCCGCATCTCCCCGTTTTCCCCGAACAAGCTGAACGAATCTCGATGCAACGCGCACCAAAACCACCCGCGCCGCTCGCCGTCGCTTTTAAACGCGCACCGCGTCGCCGCCGTCGCCTTCTCTTCGCACGACCATCGTCCGCGAACCACCCCCCCCGCGCGTCGCGTCAGCGTCTCGTTCTCAATCTCCAACGTTTCCTCGTCCCCGTCCTCGTTCGACGTCCGAAACGTCCTCGTCCTCGCGTCTCCGCGTCCTCGCGTCTCTTCGCTCGCCTCGCCTCGCGCGCGCCGTCCCCGCGCGATCCCTCGTCGTCCGTCGTCGTCCTCGATCGTCAGCCCCGTGAGCGCGGTCGCGACGAACGACGACCCTCGTCCTCTCGTCGCCGTCGTCGCCGTCGTCGTCCACTCGCTCCGTCGCGCGCGCGGCGAGCTCGCATCCGCGTCGTCGCGCGTCGTCTCCGTCGTCGTCGTGTCGCTCGTCGCCGACCGTTCGACGCGTTCGGACGCGCGCATCGCGCGTCGCGCGCGTCGTCGCGCGTCGCCGTCGCGCGCGTCGTCGTCGTCGCGCGTCGTCGCGCGTCGCGTCGTCGCGTCGCGTCGCGCCTCGCGCATCGCGTCGTCGTCTCGACCGTCTCGACGTCGCGCGCGGCCGGCGCGCGAGCTGTCGCCGCGCGTTCGAATCGCCGCGCGCGTCCGAGACGGTCGAGACGCGCGCGTCGTCGACGCGCGGCGCGCGCGCGCGACACGGACCGATGGATGGACCGATGGATGGCGCGACGGCGCGATGGAACGATGGCGCGACGCGACGCGTCGACGCGGCATCCGACGACGCGCGATCTCGGACGGGCGACGCGCGACGTCGCGGCGACGCGCGCGACGCGACGCGGCGACGCGACGCGGCGAACGTCGTCGCGATTGGACGAGGCGGACGAAGCCATCGCGAACGGGATTCGCGACGACGACGACGACGACGACGACGACGACGACGACGACGCGCGCGGACGGGAGAGGCGAGCGCGCGCGATGAGCGATGCGCGATCGGGGGTCGAGCGGAGCGCGAGCGGGACGTCGACGTCGAGCGGGGACGGGTGGACGGGCGACGGCGTGGCGGTGGCGGCGCGCGCGAGCGGCGAACGCGCGGTGGTGTTGAGAACGTACGGCGGCGACGATGGCGACGCGAGGACGGGGAAGGCGGTCGGTGCGCGCGTGGTGCGAGTGTGCGGCGCGACCGGGACGCTGATGGCGGGGAAGGGGGTGGTCGGGGAGGACGCGTTCGAAGACGTGGAGCGCGCGCTCGAGGCGCTTCGCGAGAGAGGATACGTCGAGGAAATCGCGAGAGGGGCCGCGGCGTTGGGGTACGGGGTGTTCGGGGACGTCGCCGCGATGTTGATCGCGAAGACGGTGCGCGTGGCGGCGGTGTTGCCGACCGGAGATGAAGTCATGCAAGTCAAGGAGAGCGCGTGGGTGCGCGTTTCGCTGCGAAACGCGTGCGCCGGGTTGAGCAGGGACGAACGCGTGAATTTACAGTCGTTGTGTGAGTTTTCGGTGGACGGCACGCACTTTTACTGTCGAACGTTTGATGTTTCTCGTCCGTTCGCGTACGGGAACGCCGAAGCTGGATTGCAAAATCCCGATCGGGAGTGGGTGTGGAACGCGTCGCTCGCCGCGCCTCTGCGGGCGACGGGGATTCCGGGGGCGTGCCCGACGCTGATTCAAGGTCTCGTCGAGCATCGCGAGCTGCGCGATTCAAATGATAAGTTATTCAACCTTTGTATTTTCGGCAAGAGGTCTAGCTTGCATCCGGGGACGCGATATTTGGCGCGAGGTTTGAACGACGTCGGCGCGCCGGGGAACGAGGTGGAGATGGAACAGCTCGTGTGGTGCGAGGTCGATCAGCAGCGTTCGGATAGTCCGGAAGCGTCAGAAGCAGGGTTGATGAACGGCGACGCGCGGGGGGGGAGCGTGTCGTCCAAGGATGGGAAACTGTGCAGTTGGACGTCGTACGTGTGGCGACGAGGCAGCGTACCGATTAGCTGGGCGCAAGAAATCAAGCAGGCGTATGGCGAGGCGGAGATCCAGGTCGCCAAGGAAAATCCGTATCGGGGCACGGGAACTTACTTCGCGCGCGTTATGAACGCGTATCGAACGCGTGCAGTCGCTGCGGCGAATGGTGAGCGTCAATCGTTCCCGATTACGTGCGTCAACCTGTTGCGATGCGCGCCGGGTAAGCCAGAAATGTTGCTCTCAGAGCATTTTCACGAAGCTGTGCGCGGGGTGCGCCAGCGCGCTGGTTTAGCGGATGTTTCGGTCTTGAACTTTGATTGGCACGCGAACTGCAAGGCGCTCGGTGAGGCGAAGACTGTTGAAGGTCTTTGGGCCGCCCTTCGTCGTCAGCTAATTGAATGTTCGATTTCAATGGGATCGACGTGCGCCGTGGCGGACGAAGACGGCGTGGAGAAAACCGTGAGCTCCTGGCAGCGCGGGTTACTGCGATACAACTGTGCAGATTCACTAGACCGAACGAATCTGGCGGGATTTTTCGTCGCAGCTCAAGTTCTGACGGAACAGTGTTCGGAGTTGGGTCTGAGTGTGTTCAACGCGAACGCAAACGCTGGCCTCGCCTACGGCGGCGGCGCGCATTCGGAAGGCGTGCTCGCGAGAACGTCCAGTGGATCGATGCTGCCCCCAGGATGGGAGTCTCGCACAGATACCACGACTGGAAGGACTTTCTACATCGATCACAACACGCGGACGACAAGTTGGTCGTTGCCAGAGCAGGATACGACTCGCTCGGAACCCATCGCGGTATCGCCCAATAAGACCGTTGAATCTCCGTCGCAGGCGCAAAGCCCGGACTCTAACATGGGAAGCCCGGGGCAGTCGAAGCTTCTCTCTCGTCTGAACTCATCCGGTCAGCGACTTTGTCAAGCCGGAGGCGCCGAGTGGCTGGACGAACTCATGAAGAGTCCGGAAAAGGCGCACAAAGGCGCCGAATCGTTCAAATGGTTGGAGAGCACGGTGGACGAATTCCGCGCAGCGATGCTGCCGCAGTGCCTCACTGCCATGGTTGAGATCTTTCTCGCCAACGGTGACTTCCACGCACAGATGTATACGTCTACGAGGGCGTCGCACACGGCAACCATTCATTTGCTGGACGCGAATCCCGCCACTGCGGCGGCGATTCGCTATAAATCCACGCCGACTTCGGCGAGCAGTACGATGAGCAACGCGGCGCTTGGTATTCAGAGACGCTTCCACAACATGGTATCCGACGGCACGAAGCAGCAACAATTTGAAATGTTTCTCGGACTCAACCACAAGAAGTACTTTCCATCCATGGCGAACGCGCCCGGTCGCGTCGTGACACGAATTGACGCCGCATCTCCAGCAAAATTGCCGCCGTGCGTGAAAGAAGACGCTGCGGATGACTTAATGAATACTATGCTTTCGTCGTGCGGCGCTTCGATAGCCGCGGCAGTAGGGCCACTTTGGATCACCCCGCGTGGTTCGCACGATGTTTCGTTTGAGTACAACGTGTCGCCTGGGGCGGGAAAACCAGAATATCTCTTGGTGACATCGCCGGTGGGGGTGCCAGAAGCCGTCGCGCCGTCACACGTCGACGTAGTCGTGCGACAAGGTGGACGAAACGTTGAGCACTCGTTTGCCCTCCCTCGCATGCCAGCGGGGACGCAGTTTTCATTCAGTATTCGCGAGGCGTCTGCAGCCGCGGATGGAGGCTTTTGGAGATTTGATCGAGACGCTGTGGAATCGCACGACAACGGAGCGTACACGGCAACGTTGCACATCCGAAATCATCTCGGGGATAGTGAAGCGACAAAGGATACATTCTTAGCGATCGGTCAATTCGAGCTCGTAAGCGTACAGCGCGCGTTGACAAACGGTGCGAAGACGCAAGCTTCACTGGGTCAGAAGCCGCCGCTTCCGCGCAGTTTAGAAACCAACGAACCTGCGCCCTCACCGACGAATTCGGAGAAGGATTACGCGGACGCGATGCATGGCGTCGTTCCGGGAGAGGCGTCGTTGGCAACTTTGCTCGAGCTCGAGCTCGTGCGCATGCGCGCACGCATGGCAGTCGCGACGCGAGATACGCTCATCGTCGCGCGGGGCTGTCGCGCGAGCGATTTCGATCCAACAGAGCGATTGAAAATTTGGCTCGCGCGGTCCCATCTGAGAGAACTCGAATCAGAACGCACGAAAAGTAGTGCGTCGACATCGACGAGTGGCGCGATCTCCTCTCTACGCAGTCTCAGTTTGTCGAGCTTAACTGAGTCAATCATGGGACCAATGATTCGACCAAACGCAGCCACGCTCAGTCACGTGACCAACGCGCTCGGTTCGCATCAAGCCGCCGCGAACGCTTCGGCGACCTTCCCGATGACGGTCAAGGGTGATCCGGAAGATGAACGATGCAGCAGCGCTCTCGATGGATTACGAGAGATATCTTCTGAGCTCTTCGCCCCGCTCGACCACGACGCCGGTGGTAATTTCTTCGTCGAATGTTCCGCCGAGGCGTGCGAGGCGGAGAAGCGCGCGGAAACTGGTACGCGCGTCGCCGATTTAATTGCCGATGCGGACGTGCGAAGTATCGTCGATGGCATGCACACTGTTCGACGCGAGTACATGCGCGCGACGTTCGAGCAGTGCAGCCTCAACGGCGCATCGCTCCATGTCGGCGTTCCATCATCCGTCGTCGTCGGCTTCAAGCTCGCCGTGCCCGACCTCGCGCGAGCGTACGCCCCGTGCGTCCTACGCGTCGTCGCCGTGTGCGACGTGCCCACAGACGACCTCGTTCACGTCGCTGACTACGTCATCCCCGCCACCAAACCGCGCACTACGCTCCACTACGAGCTCGGCGGCGCTTTCGCCGAACGTCAGCCGAAATCCCTCCTGTTTCATCTTTTCTCCCCGGCGAGCGCCGCCGCCGGCGCACCGTGGTCCTTACACGGTCGCATCGGTCTATACGCGCACGCCCTGGACCCACCGTCGGTTAGCCCCGACTCTTCGCCCGCACTCTAGTTTCGTTTCATTTCAACGCATCCGTCCAACCAACCGACGCGCGGCGCCGCCGCGTCGAGCACCTCACTCCCCCGCCCGCGATGCCACGCGTCCTTCGCGCGCGCTAGCGCTCCCCGACGACGACATGCAACTGTTGACGGTCGGTTACGCCGGCGATGACGCCCCAGACGGCGCTCTGGACGCGCGCGAAGACGCAGTCTTCGTCGCCGCCGGTTGGACGTTCACCGCCCTCGTCTCCCCGCGCGAGAAATCGTTGCGCGTCCTGGGCGGCGTCGGCGTCGTGGATTCAGCCGGGCGCGTGATCGTCAACGACGCCTTCGCCCGCGCGCGCGCGTGCGCGTGCGCGACGGACGCGGTGTTCGTGGTCACCTCGCGCGGACTGGGACACTTTTACGTCGACGGCGAGCGGGACGCCGAGACGTGGCGCGAGTACGACGGCGCGGACGCGGTCGTCGCCGCGGACGTCGACGGTGATGGGCGATTCATGGCTTTAGACGATCGCGGACGCGTGCTGGACGCTGACGGCGCGGAGGTTTTCGCACCGTCGGTGTTCTCCGGCGTGGCAGTGCGACGAATCGCGTTGGGCGGGAAGCACGGCGTCTTCGTCACCGAAAATGCCGAGGCTTGGACGTTCGGTTGGAATTTGTACGGGCAGTGCGGACTCGGTGTGAGCTCCAATGACGTACCGTCACCGACGGCCGTGCGTTCGTTCTCAGCGGTCGGCGTTCGCATCTCGGACGCGTCGTGCGGCGACGCCTTCACGATTTTCGTCGCCGACGGCGGCGACCTCGGCGCGTCGCTCTACGCCTGCGGCACCAACCGCGACGGACAGCTCGGAACCGAGGACTGTGAAATCGGCGCCAGCACCGCCACGCCGCGACTCGTCGCGCTCGAGAACGCCCCCTCGATGGTCCGGTGCGGCGCCCGCCACTGCGCCGCCGCCTGCGCCGACGGCGTCTATCTCTGGGGCGCGAACGACCAAGGGCAATGCGGCGCCGCCGCCGCCGACGCCATCGTGCCTCGACCCAGGCGTTTCGAACGCGTAGATTTAGCGTCGAATCGCGTCGTCGCGCTCGCGTGCGGGGCGTCGCACGTCGCGATCCTCGTCGCCGCCGAGTCGCCGCCGCAGAGCCCCGACGATAGATAAGAGTCAGACCGCGCGGGTGCCTACCCCATAATCCAACGCGCTCGCCGCACCCGCGATGCCGTTCGCCGCGCCCGCGCGCGCGCACGCCGCGATGCGCGCGCGCGCGATCGCACCCGCGCGCGATCGACGCGCGTCGTCGTCCGCGCGCGTCGCGAGAGTGCGCGAAAGCGACAAGATGACGTCGATCGCGTCCCGAGGCGATGCGTTGGAAACGCGCGGCTGGGGACGCGATGACGGCGAGACGACGAGCCGGGAAGCGACGAGCGCGCTCGTGGCGAACGCGGTGGCGGTGGTGGTGGCGCTGACGAGCGCGCACGGTGATGCGGCGCGCGCGGCGACGACGCCGGGAGAGGTTATCGGACAAGTCGCCGGGTCGCTGCGCGCGGAGCTCGTTCGCGAGGAACGCGCGGTGGTGGACGAGGTTCTGAAGGACGAACAGATTGGTTTAGACGTCATTAGGGAGTCGAAGACGGCGGGAGAGATGCTGGATCTGTTTATAGAAAAGGAACCGCCGTTGGCGTTGTTTCTCGTGGCGATGCTCCTTGTGAACGGAAGTTTCGGCCTGGTGTACACGCTGTTTATTCGCGAAACGAGCGCCGGACCGGGTGGGGAGTTCGGTAAGGGCGTCGTCGCGGTTCGTCAGTCCATCGTGAAGGGTATTTTTGCCTTTTTCAATTCGGCGCTCGGGCGATACACGACGAAGGACTCGCAGGACGCGTGAGGCGCGCTCGAGCGCGCGACCGCCATGTATTTGTAACAACGCAGTTGATGAGAGAACTCATTCATTACTATTTTGACCTCGTTTATGATCGCCACGTACGCATAATCGCCCGTCGTCGTCGTCGTCATCGTCGCCGCGCTTGAGCGCGAACTCGTAACACCCCGGTGATCACCCAGGGTGATCACCGCACTTGCCGTCGCCGAACGCGCGATGTCACTCACCGCGAGCGCGCGCGGCGGTGAGCGACAGACGCTCATCGCGCGACCGACACAGCGCGTGAGCGACGATGCGGCGACGGAATACTTTGAAGCGGATTCGCGCGAGCTTTGGGCGCGAAGGAGATTCTTCGCCTTGAGCGTGTTCACGCTCCTCGGCGCGTGTCTCGCCTGCGTCGGGCTCACGGTGGACATGCTGACGCACACGCAGAAGATGCACGTGCATCCAGGGGCTCGGTTAGGGGCGAAACCTGCGCATCTGCCGGTGTGGACGCCAAACCTGCCGCTGGAGCAAGTCAACACCCCAGCGCTGGCGTTCGCGGAGATGGATCAAGTGCGACTCGAGGGCGCGGCCCTGGAAGCGGCGAAGGCAGACTCGTACGAGAACTCGTTTCCTTCGTTTTCTTCCGATCGCTATTTCACGGTCGGTGGCAACCGCACGCGTCGGAAGCTCGAGACGCCCGTGTACGTCATCGCCTTGGCGGACTCCAAACCCGATTTGGCAAAGGCAGATTCGTTAAAGGCGGCGATCGTGCGATCGTTTAGCGAGAGTCCGAACTACATCAATCGGACGCACGAAGCTGCCGCACAGGCGAAGAAGTTGGTGCAAACTCAAGACGGAGTCAACGCCGCCGCGTGGCCGCACACCATTGAGCTCGCGACGGAGGCGCTGGAAGGCCTCGAAGAGCTCCGCCCGACGAACCACATGTCTTGGTTCGCCAACTTAGCGGCAGCGAAACAGCACGATGGTCTATTACCGAGAGCGGTACGCGGCATCTCGCATCACGTCGGGTGCTTGTTTTCCCACATGCGCATGTGGCGGTTGCATCAAAAATTGAAAAACAAGTGGACGGTGATTTTCGAAAGCGACGGCTTGTGGTCAGGCCTCCACATTCCTCCAAAAGGATTACAGAGCGTGATCGATAACGCTCCGGCGAATGCGGACGTGATCTTTCTCAAGACCAGAGACGAACCGACCGGGCAGTTCGTGAAGCAGTGGCCGGTGGAGGACGAAATGATCTACATGTACTCTATGAATCGAGTCCAGGCTGCGTGCGGGTTAGCGGGTTACATCGTCGGTCCAAAGTTTACGGAGAAGCTGTATAAACAGATCATTTATAGTGGCGGCGCAGATATGGTCGACGCATGGTTGATCAATCACATCTGTAGCGTGCGCGACCCGACGGTGAGTGGTGAGGGCGGACGAAAGAATAAGCTCAACTGTTATCACGCGCAGGGCGGTCCACCGAAGGCGCCGCACATCGTCGGCGGCTACCTTCCCGAGTGGTACGGCAAAGACAAGACGGCGCGCACCACCGACGACTGGGCCAAGTGGCTCAAGGCTGAGAAGAACGATGCGGAGTACAATAAGGGCCGCATGGCGCGCGTAGCGGCGTGGCGCAATGGCGCCGAGTTGCACAAATTCGGCGCTCGCAACGACGAAATGCTTCGACAAGCGTTACGGCTTCAAGCCAAGCGCGCGAAAGCCCGAGCAGCAGCGGGCGAGGCTGCGACAGATGCGGCAAGCCCGTCGACACACTAGAATTCACGTAGTCACCTGTATAGCATATAACACCATCGTAGCACCAGTCGCGAACCAGCGTCGCGCGTCACTTTCCATCGCGCGACGGCGATCTCGCGATGGCGCTGGAAACGAACGTCGATGAGCGGCGAACGCTGATCGATCGCGATCCGTCGCGTCCACGCCAGCGCGTGAGCGGCGACGCGGCGACGGAATACTTTGAGGAAGGTTCACGCGATGCTTCCGCGCGACGACGTTCTCGCGCCATCGCCGCGTTCGCGCTCGCCGGCGCGCTCTTTGCCGCCGCGAGCTTGACGACGAGTGTCGTGGCGCGTCGCGGCGCGCTCGGTCGCGCACGGAAGCCGGTGTGGACGCCAAACCTGCCGCTGGAGCAAGTCAACACCCCAGCGCTGGCGTTCGCGGAGATGGATCAAGTGCGACTCGAGGGCGCGGCCCTGGAAGCGGCGAAGGCAGACTCGTACGAGAACTCGTTTCCTTCGTTTTCTTCCGATCGCTATTTCACGGTCGGTGGCAACCGCACGCGTCGGAAGCTCGAGACGCCGATATACGTCATCGCCGTCGAAGACTTGAAGTACGACGTGAAGCGCGCGGAGGGCGTGAAGCGCGAGTTCGTGAAAACGTTTGGTGAGAACGCAGGCAGCCATGAGCACGAGGCGCGTGATCAAGCAGATAAGCTGGTGCAGATTCAGTACGGTACGAACGCTAACGCGTGGCCGAAAACGTTTGATCTCACGGAAGAGGCGTTGGAGGAACTCAAAGAGCTTCGCCCGAACGCGAACTTAGACAAGTGGTTCGGCGGGTTGTCTGCGGCCAAGTCCAACAAAGACGGTGTCGGCGTCTTGCCAAAGTTTTTATACGGGGTTTCGCATCACATCAGTTGTTTGTTTTCGCACATGCGCATGTGGCGTTTGCATTCAAAGTTCAAGAACAAGTGGACGGTGATTTTTGAAAGCGACGCGCTTTGGGGTGGCATACGCATGAAGCCGTACGCGTTGCAAAGCGTGATCGATAACGCTCCGGCGAACGCGGACGTGATTTTGCTCAAAGCTCGAGACGAACCGACTGGGCAGTTTGTGAAGCAATGGCCCGTGGAGGATGAAATGGTGTACATGTACTCCGCAAACCGCATCAAAGCTGGGTGCGGTTTGGCCGGGTACGTCATCGGTCCAAAATTTACCGAGAAAATCAACAATGAAATCATCCTACAAAACGGTGCCAACATGGTCGACGCGTGGTTGCTTTTGCACATTTGCGGTGACCGCGACACTTCAGTGAGTCCAATCGGTGGAAGGAAGAATAGAGTCAACTGCTATATGGCGCAGGGCGGTCCGCCGAAGGCGCCGCACATCGTCGGCGGCTACCTTCCCGAGTGGTACGGCAAAGACAAGACGGCGCGCACCACCGACGACTGGGCCAAGTGGCTCAAGGCTGAGAAAAATCTCGGAGAGTATGAAGCAGGACGTATGGCTCGCGTCGAGGCGTGGCGCAATGGCGCCGAGTTGCACAAATTCGGCGCTCGCAACGACGAAATTTATCACCAAGCGCTCCGCGTCGCCGCCAGGCGGGACAGAGCGCGCGCCAAAACCGCCGCCGACGACGACGACGCCGACGACGACGCCGACGACGCCGATCCCACCCGCTGATCGCGCGCGCGCACGCGCTGTACATTACCCGTGTTGTAATCGAACCGCCGCCTCGCGACTCGTTCCGCCTCGCGACGCGACCCAACCGACCCGCCCCTCGCGCGCCGTCCGCACAACCAGCCGCCTCGCGCGCGCGCCGCCCTCGCGCGCCGCTCGCCGACGCTCGACGCCCCGTCGCGCCCCGCGCCCTCCCCGCGCGAACCGCGCCCTCGGCGACCGCCGAACGATCGAAATGGATGACGAGATCAAATTCTTGCGAAGACCCGTGGACACGCTCCGACTCGGCCTCGCCGCCGCGCGCGACGTCGGCGCGTCGTCCGCGAAGCACCCCGTGCAGGTGATGCAAGAGGAACGCGCGAGCGGCGCGGAGTACGCGAAGAAGTTAGAGACGATGGCGCGCGCGCACGGAGGCGCGATCCCGGCCAAGTTGGACGCCGAGCGACAGATTTTGACCAACGTCGAGCGCCTCCCGGGACCGGTGCCGAGCAAACGATTAGGGTTACAGATTCTCACCGGCGACATCGATCGATTCGGGTTCGAGGATTACCTCAATCCCGAGGACATGCGCACGGAAGGCCCGCGCTCGGACGCGCACGCCGTCATGGAGGCCAAGCTCGGCTTGGGCCCGAGCGTCGGTCGGTTTTAGTCGCGCGTCTCTCGACGCGCGCGCGTCGCGCGTCTCCTAGCCATCGATACAGTACACCATTACAACGATCGCGCGCGCGCGCCGTCACCCATCGCGAAACACCGCGTCTCGCGGCGGTAACTCGTCGCCCTCGCGCGCCGCGAGCGCGCTCGAATCCGCGCGTCGGCTCGCGCGCGCGTCGTCGTGCAGCGCGCGCGCCCTGTCCCTCAGATCTCTCGCGCTCGCGCCCAGTCCATCGATGCGCTGTCGCAGCGATCGCAGTCGCTTCGCGTGCGCCTCGCTCGCGCTCGTCGGCATCGCGTCGACGAGCGCTTCGAGCGCGTCCGCGCATCGATCGACGCGCGCGCACAGCGCGTCCTGCGCGTCCGCCGCGCCGCGCGCGTGCGCGTCGAGCGCGCGCGCGGCGCGGGCGACGGCGCCGTCGAGGCCCTCGACGAGGGCGCGCGGGCCGTCGTCGCGCATCGCGCGTCGCGTCGTCGCGCGCGCGGCGACGCGACGGGCGCGCCGGCGTGAAAACACCCGCGTGTGTGGGGTTTCGTCGAATTCGCGATCGCGACGACCGCACACGGACGCGCGACGACGCGACGACGCGACGCGAAAGCGCGACGGCGTTTCGCAGATGCGGCGCGCGGCGCTCGAGGCGTGCGCGGCGGCCGCGCGGCGAGGTCGCGAGACGGTGAGTCGAGACGCGCGATGCGCGCGATCGATGGCGATGGCGTCGGCGACGCGACGCGGCGACGACGGCGCGGTGACGACGCGCGATGCGGCGGCGGCGCGACGGTGCGCGGCGTGGAGACGCGCGCGCGCGCCGGGATGGGCGCGAACGTACGCGAGCGGGACGTACCCGCCGCACGAGGTGATTCCGTTTCCGTCGCTGTCGCCGACGATGACGCGCGGCGGGATCGCGAGCTGGAAAAAGGCGGAGGGCGATCGAGTGGCGACCGGGGACATTCTGGCGGAGGTGCAGACGGATAAGGCGGTGATGGAGATGGAGTCCATGGAGGAGGGGTACTTGGCGAAGATTTTGGTGCCGAGCGGGGACGCGGACGACATTCCGGTGGGGAAGGCGGTGTGCGTGATGTGCGAAAACGAGGAGGATGTGGCGGCGTTTAAGGATTACGTCGCCGAGGAGACGGCGGAGACGACGACGGCGACAGAGACGGCGACAGAGACGGCGACCGCGGCGCGCGCGGTGCTGGAACGTCCGGATTATCGATCTATTAAAGAGCAAGGCGTGCCGCTGCGAAACTCGCGGGCGAGCGGGCGGACGGAGGACGTCTCAGACGCGCGCGCCGCGCCGGTCGCTAAGCAACTTCCCGCGGACTCGCCGAGAATGACGGTTCGCGACGCGCTGAACAGCGCGCTGAGCGAAGAGATGGCGCGCGATGAAAAGGTGTTCATCATGGGCGAAGAAGTCGGCGAGTACCAAGGCGCGTACAAGATCACGAAGGGCTTGTTACAAAAGTTTGGCGCCGAGCGCGTGCGCGACACGCCCATCACCGAGGCTGGGTTCACTGGTCTTGGCGTTGGTGCCGCTTTCATGGGTTTGAAACCGATCGTCGAGTTTATGACGTTCAACTTCTCCATGCAAGCCATCGACCACATCGTCAACAGCGCCGCAAAGACGTTGTACATGTCCGCCGGGGCGATTTCCGCTCCGATCGTTTTCCGCGGCCCGAACGGTGCGGCTGCGGGAGTCGGTGCGCAGCACTCTCAGTGCTTCGCCGCGTGGTACATGTCTATTCCGGGTTTGAAGGTGCTCGCGCCGTACGACGCCGAAGACGCTCGCGGTTTGATGAAGGCGGCGATTCGCGACCCGGATCCCGTGGTGTTTTTGGAGAACGAACTCTTGTACGGTCAAGAGTTTGCGTTGCCCAAGGAAGCCATGGACAAAGAATTCGTCCTTCCGATCGGTAAGGCGGTCGTGATGAAGCCCGGCGCGGACGTGACCCTCGTCGCGTTTTCGAAGATGGTCGGCTACTGCCTCGAAGCCGCCGAACAACTTCGCGAGCAAGGCATCGACGCAGAGGTCATCAACCTCCGCTCGCTCCGCCCGCTCGACCGCGGCGCGCTCGCGGCTTCGGTGCGTAAAACCAACCGCATGGTTGTCGTCGAAGAGGGCTGGCCGCAGTGCGGCGTCGGCGCGGAGATCGCCACCGTCGTCAACGAGGACGCCTTCGACTACCTCGACGCCCCCGTCGAGCGCATCGCCGGCGTCGACATCCCGATGCCTTACGCCGAGAACCTCGAGAAGATGGCCCTCCCCACGGTGGAAGACATCGTTCGCGTCGCCACGCGCGTGTGTTATCGCGACTAATCGCGCTGCTCGCGGCCACGTAGTATTTTAATCAAAACGCGCCCGATGCGAGGCTCGAGCTGTCGCTGGTTGGATTTCAAATCCAACGCCACATTCGCCGACCGCACACCGCGCCCGTCGCGCCGTCGGGTCACCGCGAACCGCGCGCGCGTCGAACGAGCGTCCTCGCGCGCCGCGCGCCATGGGAAGCGCGCAAAAACCGACGGCGCCGCCGCCGGGACAGCGTTCGATCGCGTCGTTTTTCGCGCCCGCGCCAAAACGCGAGAGCGTCGACGCGCCGCCGACGACGACGACGGCGGCGCCGACGACCGCGGACGCGACCGTCGTCGACGCCGAACCCGAACGCGAGCCCGAACGCGAGCACGCGAAAAGTGCGAGCGGGAAACGCGCGCGCGCGTCCACGAGCGGTGATGAGAAGGAAAACGTCGCCGCGGCGTCGACGCCGCCAGAGACGAACGTCGCGAGCGCGGAGAAAGTCGCCGGAAGACGACGTGTGGCGAAAAAAGCGAAAACGATGGTGATCGAGTCGAGCGATGACGATGGTGGGAGCGATTTCGACGCGGAGGCGGAGGAAGAGGACGACGACGACGAAGCGTTTGAGGCGGATTCGAGCGAGGCGTCGAGCGAAGACGAGGAAGAGGAGGACGACGACGATTTCTCAGAGAGCGAGTCAACGCCGGTGAAGAAGAAGAAGACGACCAAAGTGGCGGTGAAGAAGGTGGTGCCGACGTCGACGACGAATGGACGAAAGAAGACGACGGTGAATACGACGTCGGCGCCGACGAAGGCGACAGAGGCAAAGGATTTGAACGCGCAGGACGTTCTCGCAGGCGTCGGTCCGGAGCAATACGACGCGCGAGATCGGTTGAAATTTCCATTTATGCAACCGGAGAAGATTAAGGATGCCGATGGTCGGCGTCCTGACGATCCGGACTACGATCCGTCCACGTTGCTGTTGCCGTCGACGTTTCCAAAAATGCGCGACGCCAGCGGAGTGCAGTGGACGGTTTCCCCCGGGCAGGCGCAGTGGTGGAAGTTCAAGGCGGCGAATTTCGATTCTGTATTGTTGTTCAAGATGGGCAAGTTTTATGAAATGTTCGAAATGGACGCGCACATCGGTGTGCGAGACTTAGGATTGATGTATATGCGCGGCGAGCAACCGCACGCTGGATTCCCAGAGAAGAATTACGCGATGCACGCCGAGCAGCTCGCTCGCAACGGTCACCGCGTCGTGTGTATTGAGCAGACAGAGACACCAGCGCAGCTTGCCGAGCGAAAAAAGAAAGACAAGACGTGCAAGGACACTGTGGTTCGCCGCGAAATGGTTCAAGTGTTGACAAAAGGTACGATGGTTGACACCGGTATGTTGAACTCTTCGCCGGATGCTGCCTTCGTTTGCTCTATAATAGACGGCTGCGAAGAGGAGGACGGCGAAGGTTGGGTCGGTTTGTGCGCTGCAGACTGCGGTACGGGTCGTTTCCTCGTCGGTGCGTGGCGCGACGACGAAGGTGCAAGCTGTTTGCGCACAGCACTTGCGGAGCTGCGCCCGGTTGAAATCTTAGTTCCGCCCACTGGCTTGAGCGCGCGAGCGAAGATGGCAGTTTTGGATATGTGCTCACACGCTCAGCAGCGTACGTTTAAGTCGACGAGTGCGAACGAAGCGCTGGAGGACGCCGAGGCGGAGGGATACTTCAAGACGCTTAAGACTGGTTTGCCAGAAGCCATTAAAGAAATGCGAGACACTGCATGCCATCCTGCTCGCGAATGCGGTATCGGAGCGTGGGGCACGGTCGTTGCGTACTTACGCGCCGCGCTGATAGACGCCGATTTAGTGCCACAAGGGCGAGTAGAGTCCCTGCACACAACAGACGCCGGCGCGCGGGAGCACTTGGCGCGATGGGCACACTCTACGCATGTCGCCATGGATGCCGCTGCACTTTCTGGGCTTGAGGTGCTCGAGAATACCGCAGGTGGCTCCGCGGGTACGCTTTTGGCGTCGCTCGATCGGTGTGTGAGCGGGCCCGGTCGTCGTTTGTTGCGCCGTTGGGTGTGTCGCCCTTTGACAAGCGCGTCAGCTATTCGAGCTCGACAAGTCGCCGTCTCTATGATGCGGGGATGCGGGATCGAGGCCACAGGGATTGCGCGCAAGCTTTTGCGCGCCGCGCCAGACGCGGAACGCGCCATCTCGCGCGTTGTCGGATCGAGCGGCGAGAAAGGTCGATCCGCCTCGCACGTCGTCTTGTATGAAGATGCGGCGCGAGCAAAGTTGAACGATTTCCTCGCAGCGCTCGAGGGTATTCGTGCGGTTCGCGACGCTACAAAAGCGATCGCGGCGTGCGTTGATGCATGTGAGAAATCTGACGTGCTTCGCGCATTGTGCATCGTAAACGACGCCGCGGCGACGCGCGAGGACGTGTTCACCGCAGTCGGCGGCGTCGCGATGCCGGATCTGAGCGCGCTGGACGAAATGGAGTCTGCGTTCGATTGGAACGCCGCCAAATCGAGTGGGAGAATCGAGCCGGCGCAAGGCGTCGACGCCGATCTGGACGCTGCTGAGGAGCAACTTACAGCAGCGGACGCGGATCTGGCGTCGTGGTTGGAAGAGGCACGCGGCGAGCTCGGTGGTCACAAAACGGAGGTTTGTTTCGTGAATGCAAACAAAGATACGCATCTTGTCGAAGTTCCTGACCGCCTCGCGTCCAAGGTCCCTCATCATTGGGTGCGCGAAGGCAAGCGCAAAGGATACGAACGGTTCACGTGCGATGATTTGGTACCCTTGCGCGCGAAGCGAGTTGCGGCGGAGGAAGCGCGCGAGGACGCGCTCGCCGGCGTGTTCCGTCGAATCGTCGCAAAGTTTTGCGAGAACGCTTCGGAGTGGCAAGCGGCGGCAAGTGTTGGTGCAATCATAGATGTTCTAGCCTCTTTGGCTGTCGTGAGCGAGGAAATGTACGCCTCTTGTGGAGCAGTTTGCACCCCGAAGGTGCACCCGCAACCGCGAGACGGCGAGCCCGCGACGCTTGAGTCCGTCGGCCTGTCGCACCCGTGCGCGTCTTCTCTCGCGCGCGCGTTCGTTCCGAACGACGCCAGGCTTGGTGGTAAACATCCGGGTTTCTGTCTCATCACTGGTCCGAACATGGGTGGCAAGTCCACGTACCTCAGGCAAGTCTGCTTGGCCGCGATCATGGCGCACGTGGGCGCCGACGTTCCCGCGGCCAAGTTTGAGATGACAGCTATGGATGCGGTTTTTGTGCGCATGGGCGCCAAAGACAATTTAGCGGGTGGGCAGTCGACATTCATGGTCGAGCTCAGCGAAACTGGAGCGATGCTTCGTCGAGCGACGACGAATTCCCTAGTCGCGCTCGACGAACTCGGCAGAGGAACCGCCACCGCGGACGGTACAGCCATCGCGTGTGCGGTTGCGTCGCATCTCATCGACAAGCGCTGCCGTACGCTCTTCAGCACGCACTACCATAGACTCGCCGACGACCACGCGCGCGACCCTCACGTGGCGTTGGCACACATGGCGTGTCGAGTCGAGACGCCGAGCGGAGCAGGTGTCGAGACGCTCGGACGCGAAACGGTCACCTTTCTGTACACCCTCGCGAGCGGCAACTGTCCGCGAAGCTACGGTGTCAACGTCGCGCGTCTCGCTGGTTTACCCGAGAGCGTTTGCCTCGCCGCCGCGCGTCGCGCGGCACACCTCGAGGCTGGCCAACTGGAGAAGCTCGTCGGCGACGAGCGCAGTCGCGAGCGCGTCGTCGACGCGTGCCGCGAAGTCCTCCGCGACGTCTCCGCCGCAGACTTGACCGAACCAAACGTTCGTCGCGCGCAAGATAAAGCCCGAACCGCCCTGTGACGACGCGCGCGCGCGATACGAGTACGTGTAACCGTGTAATTACTATGACAACTTTGCTGGCCCCCTCGCTCTTCTACATCAATCTAATTCAAACGCTAACCTCCCCGCGCGACGCCTCGCCGCGCCTCACCGCACGTCCATCGCGCTCGGTTTCCTCGCCCCCCCGTACAGCGCGTACACCGTCGCCTGCCGACGCGCGACGTCGAGCTCGCGCGCGCCCTCCTCGAGCGCCGACTCGATCGCGTCGACGTCCGCGAGCGCCGCGTTCGCGCGGAACGACTCCGTCGCGCGTCGCTTCACGTACTCGCGCACGTTGTAGTCGTTAAACGACCGCCCGCATCGCAGCAGGGCGCGGTAGAGCTCGAGCGCGCGCGGGCGCGTCGCCGTCGTCGCCATGCGGTGCGTTGTGACGGCGTGACGGCATTCGCGCGCGCGCCGCGCGGCGACCGCTCGCGGCGGCGCGCGAATCGATGGAGACGTTCCTGAACGCGTTCCGCGACGCCTACGGCGCGCTGGCGCGCTGCAGAGCGCGATGGGACGACGCGCAGGGCGCGTCGGTGGCGCTGCTCGGGACGGCGGTGAACGCGTTCGAGCGACTGCCGGCGATTCACGACGCCGCGCGCGCGCGCGCGGTGGATGGGAGCGAAATCCTGATCGACGATGCGTTCGCGTCGCGCGTGGTGGAGGCGCAGTACGCCGCGCTCGATCGGGTGTTCGCGCGGTTGCGGGAGGAGTGCGCGCGGTTCGACGCGCTGACGCGCGAGCTCGAACGCGCGAAGACGGATGCGTGGACGCGGACGAGAAATCTGAAACCGCCGCCGAAACGCGCGGGAGGGGAACGGAGTGGACCGCAACCGTCGATCGCGGATTGCGTGTTAGGGCTGGAAGAGGCGTGGAGGATGCACAAGGACGAGTGCGCGTTGAAGCGGGAAATCGTAAAGCGCGCGTCGACGTGCGAAGACGCGGAGGAGTTGAAGATGCTGTTGCGGTTGTTCTCGGCGCAGCCGAATTTGGACCCGGAAGAGTTGAGGTTGATCGCGGATCGCGTGCCGGTGAAGAATGTAGAGGCGGACACGCGCGCGTGACGGCGCCGTAGATAATAATAGAAATAGAACGAGCGGCGCCTCGCGAGTCGTCGCCATAGCTGAAATGAAATTTATTGTACAACATCTTTGTTTCGAAGCGCGACTGAGATTTTCAGTCTGCGTCGTGTAGTCGCAACGTGACTTCTCGCGCGACGTAACGAAGCCAGGCGTCTACGTACGCTCTCGGCGTGAGCGGAAGGTTGGAATCGCGAAGCAAGAGTTTCATAACCTCAGCCGTCGCGCAAGGGTGCACGCACGCCCAGTCACCTCCACCGGGCTCGTGCGGATTCGAATAGGGCGTCAATACGGGGTCATGGTCATCTGCACCCACGCATGAGTGATCTATTGTAAGAGATTGAAGTAATCTCGAAGTGCTCCACGGCGCGCGAGTCGCCGCGTCGCGCGCTCGAACGCACAACACGGGAACGCGGAACGTCGCCGAGTACACGACGCGATACTCTCGCACGTGACCGTTTCGGGATACACGCGTAGTACAGTCCTCATCCTCCTCGTTGTCTTCGATTTCGAGGGCGTCGTCGACGTCGCGAGGCTCCCATAGTTCACTCCGAGCTTCGCTTGCGAGTTCTCCGTACCCACGCGCCGTCGACGCCGACACCATCGCCTTCGTCTCCACGATCCAACATCCGTCGACGATCGCGTGTGAATCACCCAACGCGTTTCGAACGCCTCGTTCGAACTCGTCTGCGGTCATAGTCCCATCTCGGAGCGGCATCGATATCACGCGATTCGAAACGAAACGCGGGCAACGAATTTTACCGTTATCGACCCTTCCCGCGTTTCGACCCTCGCGCTGCGCCCTCCGCGCTTTCCTTCCCGCTCTCCTTCGCCGGTCGTTTCCTACTGAACGGATTCACCGCAGCTTCCACCGTCGTCGTCGTCGTCGCCGCGTCTTTCGCGTTCGCCGAGTCCTTCGCGCCGCCGCCGCCTCTTCCCGTCGACGCCTCCAACGCCGCTCGCGTCTTCTCTTCCCGTTTCTTCGCCTCCAGCGCCAGCGTCTCGGACCGTTTCTTCGCTTCCGCCGCCGCCTGCGCGCGCTGCGCGCGTTTCTTCGCTTCGGCGCGCGCGCGAGATTGCGAGAGCTGTCGGATTAAAATGTTCGTCCCGTCCGTTTTCACGCGCGCGTGCTCGGACAACGGCGCGCGCGCGATGCCGGCGACGTACGTTCTCGCCGGAGGCGCGCTCGCGACCGGCACCAGCTCGCTCGCGGTGAACGCGCCGCGCGATGGAAGCGCGGTGAGCGAGGATAAGCCCATGCGAGTCGGCGAGTGACGCGCGAGACGCGCGCGAACGAGGAGGACGCGCTTTGCCTTGATCGGTCGAGAGGTAGAGTGCGTGCTAAATGAAATAACATGGTGTCACGCGCGCGTGCGCGTGCGTGTGTGCGCGACGAACGCGCGAGATGGTGAACGCGAGCGCCGTCCTACGCCTGCTCGAGGATGCCCTTCACGCGAACCATACCCTTGGGCGTCAGATCCAACTCCCGTCTGAAGCGCTCGATCTCCTCGGCGTCACCTTCGACCGTGATATCCACCGTGGTGTCGTCGTCCGAGGTGACCATCTTCACCTTGACTTGCTCCTTGCGCCCGGCGTTGTCGAGATAATATTGTCCCGAGAGCGGCGACGCGAGCGCCAACGCGTACCACGCATCCCCACCCGGCAACGCGATCGAACACACCAGTCCGATGCACAACAATCCAATCAACACGCAAAACGTGATGTACGCCGCCGTGCCGCGTTCTGGGGCGATGTTACCTTCAAACGTAATCACCTCTCCGGCGTCGGCGACGACGTAGTTGTTTCTACGAAAAAACGCACCCACATCGCGCGCGATCTCATCCTGCGACGCCGCTCCGGGCACTTTCGGTCCATCGAGTTCGAACGTCTTCCGCGTGATCTTCGACTTGGCGCTGCGCTTGACGAGCGAGTACAATCCCGGCGCGCTCAGCACGAACAGAAACAGCGTGGCGTAGTACGAGTTCGCCGTGCCCTCGGCCAGGCCGCCGTCCGCGAGCTGGAACAGCGCCAGCGCGCTCACCGCCGCCGCGGGCGTCGTCATCGCGCGCGTCTCGCCGCGCGTCGCCGCGCCTTTCGTCGCCGCGTCGAGTCGGTCGCGCGAGTCGCGTTCGCGACGCGCGACGCGCGACGACGACGACGACGACGACGACGACGACGCGACGACGCGCGCGCGGCGCGAGGACGCGAGCGACGGGCGCGGAGGAGCGATGTGCGCGGCGCGCGCGATCGTCGACATCGCGAGCGACGGCGAACGCGTCGAGGAGTGACGTCGGGGAAGCGCGTGACGTCGCGATGACGTGGCCCCGACAAAAATTGAGGGTTTCTCTCGCGGCGGCGCGGCGCGACTCGACTCGGACGCGAGAACGAATGTGCGATACACGACTACGGCGCTACGTACGGCGCGTGCTCGCGAATGCGCGCGCACGCCTCGAGGACGGTGGATGGGACTTTGCAGATGGCGAAACGAACGAGATGGCGCGGGACGTCGCCGGTCGGGGAGGGGAGGAAGAAGACGGACATGGGGACGGCGCACACCTTGGCGCGAGCGGCGAGCTCTCGACAAAATTCCATGTCGGAAAAACCGGTTTTTCCGACGTCGCAGACCAAGAAGTATCCGCCCGGAGGAGAAAAACAGCTGAGGCCGACGTCGGAGAGGGCGCGCTCGAGCGCGTTGGCGTTTTCGAACATGACGGCGGCGTTTTCGTCGCTGGAGACGGCGCCGTCGGCGCTTCGCGAAATCTCCTCGAGCGCCTCGGCGACGCCAATCTGTAGAGGGTTCGGCGCGGTGTATGACATCAAACTGTGCGCCGATTTGATTGGGTCGACGAGACGTTTCGGCCCCACGGCCCAGCCGACGCGCCAGCCCGTCAAGTTTAAAAGCTTGCTCGCCGAACCAATCGTGACGGTGCGCGCGCTCATGTCGCCCACGGTGGCGAGGCGCGTGAACGCGCGACCGCCGAACACCGACCGCTCGTACACTTCGTCGCTCAATACGGTCAAATCTAAGTCCTCGGCCAGCGCCGCTATGCCCAAAAGCTCGTCCTGCGTCATCACGTGTCCGGTGGGATTGTGCGGAGAGCACATGACGAGCAACGCCGTTCGATCGCGCGAACACGCCGCGCGCACGGCGTCGACGTCGACGCGAAACCCATCTTCCGCGCGCGCGCGAACGACCACAGAAACTGCCCCTACATCGTCCGCGATGGCCTTATACCACGGAAAGAACGGCTCCACGAAGACGATTTCCCGTCTCGACGTCCCGTCGCCGCCACCGCGCGTCGCCGCTTGGAACGCGCCGTAAATCGCCTCCGTCGCGCTCGCCGTCACCACCACGCACTCCTCGCGCGCCACCGTTCCGCGCTCACACCGTCCAACATCAAATCCCGTCGCGGCGTAATACCGAATCAACGCCGCGACCATTCGCGCGTCGCCGCGAACCGGCGCGTACTGATTCGCCCTGACGCCGTCCCCCAGCATCGCCCTCGCCGCGCCCTCGCGCGCGGCGATCGACGCGCCGAAATCCGGCCATCCCTGCCCGAGATCCACGACGCCGTCTTCGCTCGCCATGGCGGTGATTTCCTCCCACACCGACGTCGCGCTCGCGTCGTCGCGCGTCGCCATGCGTCTTTTTCCAACCGTCGCGTCCCGACGCCGCGACCGACGCCGCGAGGGCGCGCGCGTCGCCGCGCGCGCGTCGAGCGCGACGCGCGTCGTCGCGACGCGCGCGCGCGACGCGCGCGGGCGGCTCGACGCGCGCGCGCGCGTGCGGTCGCGTGTGCGGTCGCGTCACACTGTTTGCGCATACGTGCCCGTTTGTCCGTTTGTCGCGTCGAAATGATTGCGATTGCGCGTCACACGCGCGCGCTCGAGCGACGACGCGCCGGCGACCGCGACGATGGATCTGGCGCATCACGGAGAGTACGCCGCGGATGATCCCGGCGCCGCGCGCGTGCCCGCGTGCCCGAACTGCGGGAAACACGAAATCAAACTCGAGCCCGCGCTCGGGAGCGAAATTTGTCAAGCGTGCGGCGTCGTCTATAACGCGAGCGTGCTGCAGACGACGCTGAATTGGACGGAGGATGGCGCGGCGGATGGAACGTTCTTACAGGATGGCGCGCACGTCGGCGCGCACTTGGCGGCGGCGCGAGCGCAGATGGTGAGCATGCCGGGGGCGTCGCACGTGACGAGAAACATGTTTCGAGACCGCGAGTCGACGAACTTGTATCACATCGCGAAATCGGTCGAACACACGGGGGCGCTGTTGAAGTTGAACAAGGATATCATCGCCGAGGTGAAGGATCTGGTGACGCGAGCGTCGGATGGGAAATGGGGACAGGGGTTGTGGACGAGCCAGTTGACGGGAGCGTGCGTGTACTCGGTGTGTAGACAGAATAATTTGCCGGTGAGCATGCGAGAGGTGGCGGAGGCGTGCTCGGTGAACGTGTTCACGCTTGGGCGGGTGTTTCATAAACTGCAAGAGCTGCACGGGTTGAAGATGCCGCCGTTAGATCCGGAGAATTACGTCGCGCGCGCGGTGGCGGCGCTGCCAGAGCTCGCGGCGATTTCAAACAAAAACTCCACCGTGCAGCCGCAGCGTGGGAGCACGACGCGGAGCGTGATGATTGCTCCGACGGTGCGAGACGCCAAGGTTTTGTTGAAGTTTGCGTTTTCTCGTGGTTTATTAATTGGCCGCGATCCAATCGTCATCGTCGCCGCCGTCGTCATCGTCGTCGCGCGCTTGCACGGCGTCAAGGTAACCGTCGAGCGCGCAGCGCAGGCTTCGCGCGTACAAAGTGTGTCAGTGCGAAAGCGTCTGAAGGAGCTTTTGGGGGAGATCATCACATTTTCACAAAAATTTCCTTGGGGGGAGGACATGTGCATGAAACGACTCGATGATTACTTGCCCATCGCTTTTAGGTTCATCGCCACCGCGGAGAACAGCAAGGAAAAGACCACGTTGGACATCGCGCCTCCGGCGAGTGTGGTCGACGGCCTCCCTCCTGCGTTTCGAGCCGCGTACGAGGAGCGTTCGAAAGTGCTCGATAGCATTTCCAAAGTGCGTCAGCACTCGGCGGCGACGCATCTCGGCGCCGCCCGCATCATGCCTCCGCCCGAAGCATCTGTGGACGACGACGACGACGAAGTGAAAGAAGAGCTCAAGTCGGAGTCCGCACCTTTCGAAAGCAACACCTCTTCGATGTCCGGTCCGATCATTTTGGCTGAGCCGTTGAAAGTGGCGCCTAAGCGCAAGCGAACGATCTCGCGCGGCGGCGTTCGCCGTCCGAAGTACGTGCCCGACAAGATTGAGGACAAAAAGCCAGTGATAAAGTTCTCCAAGGTTACGGAAGAGCCGAACTTACCTTTCGGTCTTCCGGAAGACAAGGACTTGGGCTGGCAGGAAGTTATGCTGCACGGCTTACTGCTTGCGGGCGTTCCGGAACGCTTACTCTCGACTGAAATGAAACCCCTGGCTCCAGAAACTCGCGAGAGCGTCTTCGAAGCGGGTGAGATCTTCTCCAAGGCTATGGCTGAGCGGAGCATTGATCCTCTTCTCAATGAAACCGACGCCGAACGCATCGAACGAGAGGATGCGTTGGCGATTGAAGCTATCGACGATGAAGAGCTTGATTACATGTTCAGAACGAGCGAAGAGATGGAGGTCGTTCGCTTGCTTCGCGCGCACGAAGAACAAGTGATGGGAGGCATGTAGACACAGTAACGACAACGTAGATGAAATGTACCATGATGATTAGCCAAACAGAGTTGTAGGAAAAACAAAAGTCGTACGAAAGATTCATCGAAACGATGGCTGGAAACTCGGTCGAAACGACGGTCGCAACGATTCTCGCTCTTCTCGACTTTTCGTCCGTTTTGTCGTCGTGTTGGCCTTCTTTTTATCTGGAGTCGAAACGTCCTGAACCTCATCCGCGTTCAGCCAGTGACCGCGACAGTGTTCGGTTCTTCGAAAGATCTCTCGAACCGCGAACGCGTCGTCGCGAGCGCCGCCAGACACATCGAGGTACGCTTCCGAGTCGATGTCGATGTCCTGAATTTTCGCGAATACTCGACTTACGACATCAACGGTCTTCCCGAGATCTTGTTCCGCAATCCACCGCATCCCGGCGTGATGCAGCCATTTTGCTCCCATTTCTCGGCGACTTGCTTGTGTGCAAACGACGACGTCGACGTTGTGAATCTTCCAATCCATCTTACGATCGACGTCCCACCACGAGTGCGTGCCAGAGAGCTTCTTAGAGATGAACGCAGTCTTCACGTCGATGAACGGCGACGCATCCACCGAGTTACCGACGCTTTCCAGGTGTTTGTTGTGATTGCAGAGCAGCCCAAGAATTTCCTGCAGCCCGCTCCCCGGTATGTCAGAGTTGACGACGATGACGTAGGTCTGTCGCGTGGCCATCGCGGTGCAGTGTGCGTATTTTTATCGAGCGTCTGTGCGCGTCTGGGCTCGCGCCTCGTCCTCTCCTCGACGACGCGGGTCGAATTATGCCGTCCATCCGGCGAATATCGACACAACCGCCACTCGCTCGGGTCGAACCCGCATTGCTGAGCGATGTCGACGCCGAGCGCGCCGACGGCGCTCGCGGACGGTCTCGACGCCATCGCTCATGCCCTCGCACGCGGTGTCGCGCAAACGTCGACTTCGACGTCGGCGTCGGCGAAATCGCGCGAAAGGTTTGACGCGATGGCTGGACTCATCGAGCACGCGCGCGATAAAAACGACGCCGTGCGCGCGCTTCGCGCGACCGAGGACGCGCTGGTTGCGTGCGTGGTGCGGCCAGAGGGTGAGATGTCGGCGACGCGGGCGTCGATGACGCTTGGGGCGCTGTACGAGGCGACGGATGGTGGGTCGTTGTATTCTCGGGCGAACGAGCTGTTGGACGCGGCGACGACTTCGAAATCGACGGCGTTCGCAAAAGCGTCGGCGTTTAAGGCGCTGATGCGACTGGGCGAGAAGTTTGGGGATAAATTGTCTGGGAATGCGTCGGCGTACGCACGGGCGGCATGCGCGAGTGTGAGACCGAATGATGACGCGCGATGTCGACGCGCGGCGTTGCGATTTCTTGCGGCGACGTGCGAGAAGTCGGCGGGCGGGCTAGACGGGAAAGGTATCGCCGCGGTGTATAAAACGCTCGTGCGGTCGGAGCACGATAGATCAAGTGGCGTGCGTGCGGCATTCGTAGACGCGATCGGTGCTCTTGCGCTGGCGTGGGCGGCGTCCAAGGAAAAAGGCGTTGTATCCGCGAGCGATTTGGACATCACGGGTGTCGTCGATCGAATCTTACACGCGCTGAAAGACGATAGCGCGCGCGTGCGAGATGCGGCTTCAGGCGCGCTCGCTAGCGTGATTCTAGCTTGCGCGACTGTTTCGGTCGAAGATCGAATGAACAACGAGGATAGTTCTGGCGAACCGCGCTTCGCGAGAGCGGTGAGCACGTTTCTGTACGGCCCATTCATGAACGCATGCCGTGAGCGTTCTTTGATGAATCAGCGCGTGTGTCTCGGTGTTTCGCGCGCGTGGATTTCATTCATAAATAGATCCGTGCGCGGCGGTATCACTGATCATCACGAAGTCGTTGGATTCACAGTGAAGACGCTGCTTTCGCATGCGCTGGACGACGATCCACACGCCTGCGCGTGCGCTATTTACATTATTCGGGTTGGATGCTTGGCAAAAGCAGACGAAGCGAGTCTTCGTTCGACTCTTGCGACATCTATCGAAGCGTTGTCATCAACTGACGCTTGTCGATTACTGATAGCCGCGCGCACCGCGAAGGATGCTATTGAAGTCATCGGGAGCGTGGATGACGAACTTTGGGCGCCAACTTTGCAGTCAATCGTGAAAGCACTCTCGCATGGTGACCGCAACGTTCAAGCCGAAGCCGCATTGGCGCTACGCGCGCTTGCGCTTGCGTGTCCGACCAAGTTTGTTGCGCAGCTTCTTGAGGCGATGGCACAATTGAAGGCGCTTGTTGCTGCGGTAGATGAAGCCGATTCGCTCACGGCGTGCGGCGCGGCGTTTCACATCGCCACCTTAGTCTCCATTGGTGCCGAGTTCACGTGCGGCTTACCGTCGAATATACTTCGTGATGCGGTTGCACTTGGTATCAAGTGCGCGACGGGACCAGGAAGCGCACGCGTGCGCGAAGGTGGATGGATCGTCATCTCCGCGTGTCTTGTCGGTTCCGGTGCCACTGTGGCGTCTGAGATGTGCGGCGTTTCGATCAAGTTCGCGCTGACTGCAACGTTCGACGCAGTCGTGGAAAGTGGAGTTGAGGGCGAACCAGGCGAGATATACGCCGCCGCTGCCGCCGCCGAAGCCCTGTCTGCATGGCTCATAGGGAAACAAAGTGAATCGTCGAGTCTCATACCTCTGCTGCTTTCGGGCATCACGGCTACGGAACGCATATTAAGCGCTAGACAAATTTCTGTTGCCGACGAGCGTGCAAAGTCATTGTTTCGGTTTAGAATGTTTGAACTTCTCAACTCGGTCGAGGATACGGGATTTTACAGCGAGTTGCACGGTCGAATCGTGGCACTGTGTCAAACAGCTTCGCGGTCTTCGGCGCAAATCGATGAACGTCAACCAGAGAACTTTCTGAAGGCGCAATTAAGCACAGAAGACTCGCATCTCGGACCTTGGCCGACAAATTCTGATGTCAACTTGGATGAGTTACACACCTTCGAAGGATCGGCTGACTCGCCTCATCCACGCGTCTGGATTGGTTTGTCTGAAACGCATGCATATCCTAAAGCGCGATCTATGCGAGCAGCGACGCGACAGGCGCAGGGCTTACAAATGGCTCGAGTGTTCACGGCATCGCCAGAGCTGCGCATGGGCATCTTGCATCACTTTCTCAACACCGCTCATCGAGTGATCGATACACCGTCTGACGCGCGCGAACTGTGCGAGCAAGGTGTTTTTATACCGAAAAAGCAAAACGCCATCGACGTCATTCAGAGCAAAGCACTGAGTGCACTGGGCTCGCCATTCAAGTCTCGAAGGACGAAATCGGATGGAATCGACGAGTACAACGAGCGCGTGACGATGCTTACTTTGTTGAGCGCCGATGTCCTCTCGGCTGTGAAACACATCGTCGAGAACACGAAGACTCAAGACTCCGTGATAATGTCTCAGTTCAAAAAGGTGGCGAATGTCATTCGCTATGCCGAGTTTTCATCAACGCAACACTGGCGCGCTATTGCAGAAATCACAGCTTATGCAAATGCGCTTCATCCAGATTCTGATAGTCTCGTTGGTGAAACTATCCGAGTATCGAAAGACCTGCTCACGCTGCCAGCAGACACGCCGGCGCGAAACATCGCGGCTTTGTCCATCGCTGCGACGTTCCGCAACGCTGGCGCAATGGCGCTGAGACAGGCGTGCACGCCCGCGATCACAAATTTACTGCAGATGAGCATGCAGGTTGATCACACTCGTTCGTCACATATATGGTCAGCGCATGGAATATGCGTAATTGGTTCACACACTGGTCAGAGTTTTGTGAGGGACGCCGAAGATAGCGTCAATTTAGCCCTCGCGTTGGCAGACGCACCGTTCTTGATGGACGAAGATAACGGAGTGCTGACTCGTGTCACCGCAGCGCGCTTAGTGAATACGGCTGTATCGGCCATTGGCCCAGACTTGGATCACGATTCTCTCATATTCAAGCGTGCAGAATCGTTGATTGAAATTCTTGGCGAAAGCGACGAACCCGCAGCGAACCTGGAGTCTACTGTGTTTTTGCAGCATATCGCGACCTTCACTCCGAGAACGAAGCGAGGACGCGCGCTTCTGGCGGACCTTCGAGTGATGTTAAAAACAGCGACGGATTCATCGACAACAAAGGCGGTAATGTCGATGCTTAGACATTTACTCGAGCGAGACAGCTCGAACGTGGCGTCTCTGTCTGGGTTGGACGCCGAACTCCTAATTGTTTTGGATCGCGAGAGTGACCCCAAAACTCGTCGAACGATTGAGCGCTGCGTAGAACTCTTCGTAAGAGACGTATGCCGTCTTAGACCAGGCGAAGGCATGACGAATCTATCGAACGTGGCCTTATACTCTGCGAGTCCAGAGAAAAATGTCTCGTCCATCTCGTATGACGATGACGATGACGGCGGTGGCGATGTCGATCTTCGTGCATTCGATGACAGGGCTTCTCGTGATATTGAGCGCGGTGCGCCGAAATTGAGCACGCGTTTATTTGCAGCACAGCTGCTATCGCAAGTGCCGTCCTTTGTGGGCGAGGAAATTGAGCACAGAAATCTCGCTGCGGCTCGACGAAGCGCCACCGCCGGCGCGGGTGACCAATGGCTTGCCTTGCACTCCCAATCTGCGTTTGACGTCGCATATCGGCTTTCGGTGTCCCCAGTCATGGCGCTTCACGCACCAGGTCTAGAGATGTTCTCAAACTTGATGGATCTTTGGGCACAAGATGAGGATCCGGACTCTGTCGCAGATGTGGATTGTCGAGCGACGTTTGTCTTGGAGCAATACCAGGCCCAACTTGTATCAGCTATGCGAGCGACCGATGCGAGTAATGCATCTCTGGAGGCGTTTGTAGCATTGTTACGCCTGGTTTCGAGCGCGCTTACGAGTGGTATCACGGGCGACGACACCGCTATGACTCAACGACTGGCCAATGTGGCGACAAAGATTGCACGCGACTGGCAGGAGGGGACCTCTAAGATTCTATGCGGCAAAGAGTGTAACGAAACTGTCGCAACGCAAGCCAGAAATACGCTCGTTGTGAGTATTGCGAGAATCACATCCAGTGCTCCGTCGGTGATACCTGAAGACGTTTTGATGTCGATGAATGCGAAATGGATCGCCGCTGTTCGAAATCCGAACGAGCAGTTCTCCGACGACGAGATGATGGCAATCATCTTTGCGATCTCCACCATTGTACAAGAGCAAACAGATAATCACGAGTTGGTTCGTCAACTTTGCTTTAAGGCAATCATTTGTGGCTTCGGGACGCCTCGTCCGCCTTCAAAGTCTCACGTGATACACGCACTTCGTGCGGCGAAAAACCTCATTTCTCGCCAAATATATGGCCTTCTTCCGAGCGAAATCGCCGTCATACGTGACGCGGTGACGCTACATGCGAGCAGCGAAGATGTGTTCACCGAAGTTGCATGTTTCATCGAAGCTCTAACTGCGTGCGACAAGATCCAGCCAATTGCGCTTTGGGACACCGCCAACTTGTTGGCCGACATCATGTGCCAGGGTGCGGCGGGCGAAGACGCTTTCTGCAAAATGATGATTACGTCTTTGCGTCTAGCTAAGAGAAGTAAACGAACAGCGACGCGTGTCGATGCTTTGATGCAGCATTTATTCACCGACCCATCTCTAGCAAAGTATCGTCTCAGTGCGCTTCGAGGGATACGCCTGGCCGATTCTGATGTGATGCTTCTGGCGTTGACGATGACTGGACACACTCTTGCCGGGTGTGCGCGCTCGGTAATTCGGAAATTCTACGCCAAAAAGATCGACGGCGTCGCAAAGAGTTTGGATTCAATGGATTTTGTGACTGAAAGCTTACAGACTTGGGCTGCCGCTTTCCTTTTACTGAAAGATGAGAAGGACGACAAGATGTGCTTGACGTCGCTCGCTATCTTCCTCGCCATCGCGGTCGATGTCACTTCGCCTGAAGGAATACCAGATAGGGCTATCGACACAACATGCGGTACATTAGCGTCCTCGATCTTGGTGAGGCTAGCTGCAGCGTGCGCGGACCCGTTCCGCAGCGTCGTGGGACAGCTTTCGGCGCAGTCAAAGACTCGACTTCAAACGCTCTTGAATTTCAAACCAGCGCAAGCGACGGCTGCAACGCCGCTCAAGTCACTCGAAATTTGCTAGTAGCTATTTAGATTTTAGCCCGTTGATTACACTTGCTAGTCTATTATCACGCTGCTCCCATCCCAGCTTGATGCATGCAATCGATGTACGGTTTCGGATCCAACATCTGGTGCTCGCCGCCGCCGCGAATCGGCCTCAGCTGTTCGCTCGCCGATATTGCCCGTTGTAAGGTTTCCATCATCTCGGTTTTCTTTGCCTCAAAGCGGGTCTCTGCGAGCTTGAAAACCGCGGCATCTAAGTCGTTGCACTCGTACAGCTTCGCTTTCAGCCCTGGATCCATGGCTCCTTCACTATGATCGCCGCTGTGCGGGTGGTTGGCCCTGAGCGTCGCCGGCAACAAACTTCCTCTGTCGTAGTTGCTATCACTCGTCGATAGCGGCTGTCTTCGCAAAGTATACGCGAGCACGCACGCGCTTTCGTCGAAGCGATGCGTCAAACCGACCCAATCAAGCTCCATCACTCGCTCTTTCGCAAGCGCCATGATGGCGTCGTGGTTGTCCTTCATGGACGTCCACTTATCCTCGAGTAACTTCTTCGTTTGGAAGTTCTTATCCAAGCCGGCTTTGCAGTGATCCTCGAGCATGATTTTGGCGAACTTGCTGTCGGCTCCGAAGTCCTTCAGCTCTTCCTGAGTGAGCGCGGATCCGAGTGGGGTTTGCGCGAGCTTTCCCCAGCCAAGTTTGGCGCGAAGATCGTGATACATGAACAGCTCGCTTCGCCATGCTGCTTGTTCATACTCCGCGGGGTCGCGGAACATGCCCATGAGAATCTTTGGACGTGATAGTCCGAGTTCCGCTTCAAGTTCTGTTGTTCGGCGCAAGAGTTCTCGACCGGTATGACTCGACAACAATCGACATTGTTCCCAATTCTCCTGCGTCGAATCCTCGAGCGGACGCGGATGTCCCGGTTCCCAAACCGTCCCAGCCTTCCACACCGTCGTCAAAAACATAGCGCTCCCCGGGCACAACGCATGTTTCGCACGCAGATCTTTGTCAAGCATGACGTCTTCGCTGCGCACACGATTGATCAAACCGAGCACGTCATCGTTGTCCGAATTCATGAGCTCTAGCGTGTGCAACACGAGTGATGTTCCACCGCTCTTCTCCGTATGGAAATACACGGGCAAAATCGCCGACGATTCTTCGGCGATTTCCTCGTTGTCGTCGTACTCTTCGATGGCGCCCAGTTGCGCCTCGACACCCCTGCGCAACTTCCGCCGAGCATGTCGCTTATCCTCTCTCGCGAGCACCTTTACCGGCACTTCGAGCGTGTGCTTCAGTACGGCGATAGAATCCGCGGCTCCGTCGCTCGACTCTTCTGCTGGCGCCTCCCTCTCGCCAACGGCGTCAGCGGTTTTGTTGCTTGATTCCAACTCCACAGGCGTTTCATTCTCGACGAGTGCCTCCACTGGCTCACTATCGCTGATCAAATCGCTTTGTGGCGTCGACAGCGGCGCAGACGCCGCATCGAGCTCTCTTTCCTCCCGCGCCTTCGCCAACGCCGCCGCCTCCGTCTTTTCCCACGCCCGCTCCATCTGCTGCAGCCTCTTATACTGCTTCTTCTTCTCGTACAACTCCTTCCCCGCAATCTGCACATCGTTCTCATCCCTCACGAGCGCGGCGAAATCTTCTAACGATATCCCAAACACCGACTTGAGCCGCGCGTCGATCGTCTCGCGCTTCACTTGGTCTTCGTTCGCGCCGAGCGCGGCTTCGTTCGAGCGCGCCGCGCGCGTGGCCACGCCCATCGCGAGCAAGCACGCCCCCGCGCCGAGCGCGGCGACGACGCGCCATCGCTTCGCGATCCATCGCGAGTTGTGTTTCGTCGTCTGCGGGGTCTCGGCGTCCGCCAACAATCCGGCGCGCTCGCCGTCCGACATGATCGCGCGGCGACCGCCGACACCCACGCGTCGACGCGTCGACGCGCGACGAGCGGTGCGTTCGAGACTTGGTTTCTTTCTTGTCTCGTCGAGACTCGCGCGCGTCGATCGCCGTGCGCGCGCGTGTGTGCGGTTTCGCGGTGCGAGTTTGTGAAATGGGTGTTGGAGCCCAAATCGCGCGACGGGTGCTTAAACAACGAGCGTAGAAATATTACATGACGAGGCCGCCGCGCGCGATTAGCTGAGCGCGAGCCGACGCCAGCGTTCGAAGGCGGTGTCTAATTCGTAGCGCTCGAAGGCGCGTGTCGCGGCGGCGCCGCCGTCAGCGGGCGGGCGCACGCGAAGGCTGTCGAGCGGGAGCAGCGGCTCGTTGAGCGACGGCACGGTTAAATTTTGACGAATCTCCACGAGACGTCTGGAGAGCGCCGCGCTCGCCGCACCCTTTTCGCTCAATAAACTCTCTCGCGCGCGTTTGCCCTTGACGTTCGCCGCGTTGGCGAGCGCGCTTTCGATGTCGCCGTACTGTTCGAGCAACGCCAACGCCGTCTTCGGGCCGACGCCCTCGACGCCCGGAATGTTATCGGCGCTGTCCCCGACGAGGGCCAAAAAATCAATGAATTGCTCGGGTTCGATGACGTTGTTGTGCATCGCTCGGAAATCATCAACCGTGAACGGATCAAACGGATCGCCCTTGCTGCTCTTGCTCGGCTTCAACATCTTCGTCTTCGGCCCGAGCAACTGATAAAAGTCTTTGTCCGGCGAGCAAATGCTCACTCGAAAGCCCGCATCACTGGCGCGTCTGCTCACCGTACCGATGATATCGTCCGCCTCAACCCCACTCAACCTCAATAACGGCACCCCCATGTCCCGCACGAGCTGCTCGACCTTCGGTATGAGCTCCAACAACGGCTCCGGCGTCGGCGGTCGATTCGCCTTGTACTCGACGAACATTTCGTGTCGAAACGTCTTTCCTTTCGCATCCATGCACACCGCCAAGTGCGTCGGTTTCAGCTCCAACAGCGAGCATATCGTGTGCGCGTACGAGTACAACACCGACGTATCCTCTCCAGCCGCGTTCGTCAGTCCTTCGCCGCTTCCGCGCGCGTTCCAACCGTAGTACGCTCGAAACACAAAGCTCAACCCGTCGACGAGGATGAGATGCGGTTCATCCGCATCCCTCGCGATCGACGTCGCCGACGTCGACGCCGCGTCCGCGCGGCCGTCGATCGAGGACGCCACCGCCGTCATCGCGCGTCGGTTCGTCGTCGTCGTCGTCGCTTTCGCGCGTCGTTGATGGTGTCGCTGATGATTCAAACTTTGAACGCGCGGCGCCGACGTTCGCGCGCCGCGCGCCGACGCGAGCGGCGCGACGCACGGCGCCCGTCGCGCGAACATCGGCGCCGCGCACCGCGCGACGCACTTGGCGCACGCGCCGCGCATGGCGACGGCGTGTGGCGCCGCGCGTCGACCGTCGCCCGTCGCGGACGCGCGACAGACGGCGACGCGCGACAGACGACGACGCGCGATGGCGAGCGACGCGCCGGTGACGGTGCTGGACGTCGTGGACGGCGATCTGCGGGGCGGGTACGCGCTGGACGGCGTCGCGCGCGCGCCGAGCGCGACGCGACGCGGTCGAGTGCGCGCGAAAAGCGCTGGACGCGGGAACGGAAGCGACGACGGCGCGTTCGACGCGATCGCGCGGTCGCGCGTCGAAGACGTGGACGCGTACGAGTGCGTCGTGCGCGCGATGACGTACGGCGACCTGGGATGGGAGCGAGGGAGCGAGGGGATGGTGGTGGCGTGCGAGGCGAGCGGGACGTCGAACAGGACGCGCGAGCGAACGGCGAGGATGTTCTTTGAAGAGTTCAACGTCGGAGGGTTGGCGTTTTTAGATAAGGCGGTGTGCGCGATGTATGCGTGTGGACGCGCGAGCGGAGTGGCGATCGATGTGGGAGAGCAAGGGGTGGAGTGCGCGTGCGTGGTGGAGGGGGCGACGGCGCACTCGACGACGAGGCGGAACGACGACGCGGGAGGACGAGCGATGGATCGCGCGCTGGTGGAGGCGGTGAGGAAGAAACAAGGGATTGCGTTAGATTTGACGACGGCGAGTGATATTCGTCGGAAGTTGGGGAAATGTGCGGCGACGCGGGAGGAGTACGAGGCGTTGGCGCGAGGGTGCGCCACCGTGGAGTGCGAGCAAGAGACATTCGCCATGCCGGATGGAAGCGCGCTAAAGCTGACGAACGAATTGTACGAGTGTGGAGAGGCGGTGATGCCGATCGTGGACGACGTGTGCGAGTGCGTGCAAAAGTGCTCGTCAGAATTGAGACGGTTCGTGTTGGACAGCGTCTTCGTGCACGGCGTGGCCAGCAAAGTCTCTGGGCTTGATGCTCGCTTGTTTCACGAGCTCACGTCGAGTTTGCCGCCCTCGTTGACGCCAACGATGGTAAACATTCCGGAGTACATGCCAGAAACCACGTGGTCGCACGCGCCTTGGACGGGCGCCGCGATGGCGGCGAAAACCATCTTCGCTTCGAACCAGTACATTTCGAAGAGCGATTATACCGATAACGGACCACCGATCGCGCATCGCGGGCGTTAGAGATTAGATAGTATGAAGTATGAATATCATGCGTAGTATCACATCACGCACCTACGCGCGCACACGCCCGCGCGCACTCGCGCGGCGATTATTTAGTAGGATCGGCCCCAGAGAACCCAGCATGTGGCGGGTTCGCCCGTGATGAAGCACTTGGTGCCGGCTTCGAGCGCGGGTTGCTCGAACGGGATACACAGCGTTTTCGCCGCACCGCCCGTGGACTCGGCGGTAGACTTCTTCTTGACGAGCTCTTCGCTGTCCTTGGTGTTGCACCACGGTGTCATGATGAGCTTCTTGGCGTCCAAGGCTTCGATGAAGCCGTCCCAAGACGTGAGAGAGACGATGTTTTCGTCGCGAATCTTCCTAGCGCGCTCGAACATGTCCTTTTGGATTTGTTCGCACAACTCGGAGCATCGCTTAGTCAAATCTTCGATTTTGACCGTTTCCTTCTCGCGAGTGTCACGTCTGGCGATCACGCACGTGCCAGTTTCTAAGTCGCGCGCGCCGAATTCGACGCGCATCGGCACCCCCTTCAGTTCCCAGTGGTTATACTTCCAACCTGGCGTGTAGTTGTCGCGGTTATCGAGCTTGGATCGCACGCCAGCGGCCTTGAGCGACTTGCACATGCCAGTCGCGATTTCTATAGAGCGAAAAGTACGAGGTTAGTACGCCGAGAGTGAACCCATCGCGCCTCCGCGTGAAGCAAAGGAATTTAGACCCCAAGCCATTATAACTAAGCCATGACCCGAAGGTTTCGACCAGATATTGGTAAAGGCGCCTTGGCATTTTTTATCCGACCCTTTAAATGGCGATTATGCTCATCGAAATCGAGCACTTCGCAGGTAAGAAAGTCGTTGCGAGAAAAACTGTCGGAAACGCGATTGCGCGAGTGAAATAAAACGTACCGTCCATCTTCTGCTTGGCCTCGTCCGAAAGCTTACTATTAGGGATTGGAATGACGATCGCCTGCACCGGCGCGACCTTTGGCGGCAGCACGAGGCCGTCGTCATCGCCGTGCACCATGTACATGACACCAAGCGTTCTCGTGGTGAAGCCCCACGAGTTTTGCCACACCAAAGAGCGCCCACCCTTCGTGTCTTCGTACTCGATGTTGAACATTTTCGCGAAGTTTTGGCCCAAGCAGTGTGACGTCGCACCCTGCACGCCTCTACCAGATCCCGGCACGTACGCTTCGACCGTAGTAGTGTAATCGCCACCGGCAAACTTTTCCTTTTCAGATTTCTTACCCGGAACGACGGGCACGGCCAGATATTCTTCATACACTCGACGGTAGAGCTCCAAGATTTGACGCACCTCGACGTCGCATTCCGCTTTGCTACTGTAAGCGGTGTGTCCCTCTTGCCACAAGAACTCGCGCGAACGAATGAACGGAGTTGGATGCTTAAATTCCCAGCGCACGACGTTGCACCACTGGTTTAATCGCAAAGGCAAGTCTCTGTGCGAACGAATCCATTGCGCGTAATGCGGGTACATCACCGTCTCTGATGTCGGGCGAACCGCGATCGGGACCTCGAGATCGGTGTTTCCGCTTCGAGTAACCCACGCAACTTCCGGGGCGAAGTCTTCGATGTGGTCCTTCTCCGCTTCTAATCGGCTCGCCGAGACGAACATGGGGAAGTAGCAGTTTTCCACCTCGAGCTCTTTGATCTCGCGATCGAAGAATTCTTTCAAGTACTCCCATTGCGCGTACGCCCACGGCTTCAAGATGTAGCAACCAGAAATATCGTAATAATCGATGAGATCTCCCGCGACGACCACTTGCGAATACCACGCGCCGAAATCCTCGTCGCGCTTGGTGGATAAACCGAGACCCGTCTCCTTCTTCTTCTCAGCTTTCCCAGCCCCGGGCGCCGACTTGTTCGGATCGTCCGCCTTCTTCTCCTTCGGTGCTTTCGCGGCTTTTGCCTTGGGCATGCGAATCATATCGCACATCCGAAGCTTCCCCATGACGGCTTTCACATCCTCGTGCGCCGCCATTTCTTCCATAAACCGCACCACGTTCGGCAACGCATCCCGCGCCGCCGGATCCAGCGCCTTCGCGAACGCCGGGAACAACGCCGCCGCGACGACGATATCCGCCGCCGACGGCGCATCTCCCGCCAAAAACCTCGATCGTCCCAATCGAGCGTTCGTCTCGCTCGCCGCGTCCGCGAGCGCCGCTCTCGCCGCCTCGAACGCCCCCTCATCCATCGCGATCGTCCCAGACAGCATCCCGACCGCCGTCAGCATCGGCGTTCGCATCACATCGCGTTCGAACGTCACCCATCGATCGATTTCGTTCGCATCGCACGCCTCCGGGTGCGTCACGCTCGCGTTGCCCGCCTTCGCCTTGCCGAGCGTCCACTCCAGAATCTCCGTCGCCCCCTCCACCGTCTCCCCGCTCGCCGCGACGAGCACGGGCGAGGTTTTACACGCGCCGGTGTACTTTTTAAACATCTGCGTCGTCACGCCGACGCCGCAGAGCTTGGCGAGGAGGCGCGCGCCGTCGCTTCCGTCGAGGTCTTTGGCGTAGAGCACGGCGGCGCCCTTGAGCGGCTCGGCGCGCGCGAACGCGGGCGCGAGGGAGACGGCGGCCATCTGGTCGTTGATCGCGCTCGCGGAGGCGTCCATCGCGGCGCGAACGCGGACGCGCGACGACGCGCGCGAATGTGCGGGCGCGGATCCATCGAGGTCGAGCTCAGGTCTTGGGACGCCGAGCGACGACGGCGAACGCGCGAAATCGACGGCGAAGAGACGGGAGCGGCTGCGACGCGATCGGGTGTGGCTATTACGAAGAAATGGGGAAGTTACGCGTGCGTCTGACGGAATCGAGGACGCGGACGAGGCCGTGGGCGTCGTAGGCGTCGATGGCGAGGCGAGCGCCGACGCCGTAAATCTCGCTCGGATCTTCTCGAATGGCTTCGCAGCAATAGGCGGCGAGCGCGGCGTCGGATGCGGTGGCGTTTTGGGACGCCATTTGACGCTCGATCCAAAGCAAGGCGAACAGCTGACACAAACCCTCTTCAACGATCGGTTCGAGGGTGGGAAATCCGTTCAATCTGAGGTACATGTGCATGCACTCGTGCGCCAGAATCGAAGAGAAGAGCACGCGAGGAAGACAGGACAGGACGATGATGGCGGTGACTTTTTGCGTCGTCGATCGAGGGATGCGGTGTTCGACCATGTCAAGCTGACCGAAGACGTCGAACACTGATCCCGCGTTGGATGGTTTCCAAGTCGGTTGTCGGTAGACGGTGGATATCGTTTCGACGTGCGACACGCACATACCGCGTACCTGCGAGGTGCGACCTTGGTGCCATTTTTCTTCCTCGTCGACGTGATTGATGACGTCCTGCGTGCAAAGATATAGTGGCGGCAATTCCCCGCCGGTACCGAGCGCGCTCAAGCCATACGTTCCGAAAAAGTCGAGGATATCGCGATACAACGGTTCGGCGTCCTTGGTGTCGATGACGACGGTTTGCACGCACTCCAAACACAGCGTTCTGCCATCGGGTGCGGCGATGTACTCCTCACCGCCGCGCTTTTCATACCGCCTACATCCATCGCACCGATTCGTTCCGTCCGTGGCGTGCTCTACGCACGAAATCTCGCCCCAGTACGGCGTCGTCTCGAAATGTATGTACCCGTCGCGAGACGGAATACACGCCGCGCACACGCAACACGTCGGCCGGTGTCTTTCCCGATAGCACCTCGCGTGAAATAACCTACGATCCTCGCCCGGTTTACCGGTCACGACGTACTCCCCCCCGCCGCCGAACACGCCCCGAAGCTGCTCTCCGCAATCGTCGCAGCGAAAACATCGCGCGTGCCAACATCCGCCCAACGCTCTCACGCTCGTCACGCGCTCGAGCGCGCCGAGCGCGCCCCCGCACCCGACGCACGCGTCACTCGTCGACGCGCTCGTCGCGGGCGCGGACGTCGCGCGCGCGCGCGCGCCGCCGTCGACATCCGTCCCTCGCGCCGTCTCGCGCGCGTTCGCCAGCTCCTCCGCCTGCAGCGCGCGCGCCAGCGCCTCGTCGTCCGCCGTCTCCTCCGTCGCCGGCGCGCGCGCGACCGGACGCAAGAACGCGTCGTCGAGCGGCCGTCCGCGCCCGTCGTCGCGCGTCGCGCGTCGCAGCGCCTCCGCGAGCGCCGCGTCTTCGAGCGGCATCGCCGCCGCGCCGTCGACCGCGCGCACGCGCATCGACGCCGCGCTCGCGCGCCGCATCGCCTCGCGCCCGACCGTGTGCTCGCTCGACGTCGCCGCGGCGCGATCGGCGCCGTCGCGCCCGTCGCTCGCCGCGGCGCCCATCAGTGGCGCCGAAACCGTTACGTCGCGTCACATCCATGCGCGCCGCGACGCGCGCCGCGACGCGCGTCGCGCGCGCGCTCGCCCGCGACGCGCCGCGGCGACCTCGACCGCGATCTCGACCGTTCGCCGCGACGCGCCGCGACGACGGGCTCGTCGAGTCGCTCGAGGACGGCACCAAAATCTTCGCGCCGCGCGGTTTCGAGCGCGCGCTCTTCGCCGAGTGCGGCTTCGGCGCGGATCAGCACGGGCAGGACGCGACGAAGGCGGCCGTGCGCGCGTGTCGGAACGCCATCGAATTCAACAGCGTGCCGTCGGTGCGAGCGGTGGTGCCGGGGGGGTACGCGAAGATGAAGATCCACGTGCAGCTGGGCGTGCCGGAGAACGCGAAGGTGGACGCGGGACGCGTGCGCGAGGTGTTTCCGTACGGAGAGGTGGTGGACGTGCAGATAGACACCGGTGGGTTGCGCGCGAGGAGTTGGATTTCGATTCCGGCGCAGGGGGACGCGAACGATGATTTTTTGATTTGCGTGGCGTGCGTCACGGTGGGGTATTAAAAGCGTCGACGCGCGGACGCGAACGCGAACGCGTAAAGCGACGCGCGTCGCGCGCGATTACGCGTCGTCGCTACGCGTCTACGTCGGAGTCGTCCAGGTCGAACGCGCGATCGTCGTGGTCGTCATCGACGTCGCCGTCGAAAGGGCTGAGAATTTCGTCGTCGCCTTCGAGACGCGAAGCGTCGTCTTCGTAGTCGTCGTCTTCGTAGTCGTCGTCTTCGTAATCGTCTTCGTCGTAATCATTGTCTTCGTAATCGTTGTCTTCGTCCTCGTCGACGTCTTCGTCGCCCTCGTCGACGTCTTCGACGTCTTCGTCGTCCACGTCGGCGTATCTGTGGTGCTCGCGCCCGCCATGGATCGCTAAGTTTCCGAGCGACACGTTGACGTTTCGCATGTCGAGCTCTTCGGCGGCTTCGTCCGCGGTGCGACGCGAGCTCGCGTACGACGACGAAGACGACGAAGACGCGAGAGAATGCCGCACTCCGGCGCCACCTGCGTCGCGAACACGTAAGTTCGACATGATTTGGTCGAGATCAGACCATCGCACGTCGGTGTGGTCGTCCGAAGCACGCGCCGGCGCGGCGTCCGCGCGCTCTCGGAGACGCTCTCGCTGAGACGTCGGCGCGCGACGACCGAACGCGACTTTGATCGGCATCCTCACCTCGCGGTTACGTTCGCGCACGCGACACTCTTCTTCGTGCGCGTCGTAAAGCGCCGGATCTTGACTCGGGATCACCGTGTGCGCCGCCGCGCGCACGCCCGGTGGGAAATCGCACTCGCGCGGAATCACGATGGCTTGCCGCGGCGTCTCGCCCGCGCGCGACTCCGTCCACGCCTGCGCCTGCGTGTCGCCTCGCAGGGTGAATATCTTACGAATCGAACACTCCCCGCGAATGACGATGGCATCGATCGACCTGTACCCCGCGCTCCCGCTCGAAAAACACACCGGCACGAGCTCGACGAGCGGCAGGAGCAAAGTCACCCACTCGTCGCGCGGCAAATCTCTCAACGGCACCTGACAGTGCAACGGCGTCGGCCGAACCTCGGAAAACGACGAACTAAACACCAACCTGCGTCGCGCGTCCGCCGCGTCGCGCACGCGCACCTCGAACGAAAAGTTCGCCCCCCCCGACGCGCGCAGCTGCATCGCCAAGATGGGCTGCGTCGCGCCCATCGCGCCGTCCTCCCCGCACGCGAGCGCGCCCGCTCCACCTCCACGCACGCGCACGACGTACCCTCGCGCGCTCGCGTCGTACGCTCGCCCGCCGCCGCCTCGCCACGCGCGTCGCGTCCCGTCACCGTCGTCGTCGTCGTCGCATCCATCGACGCGACTCGAACCGTCGCGACGTGCGCGCCCGCGTCGCGCACGATGCGTCTTCGCGTCGAACAGCTCGACGTGCGCGCCGCCTTGAAACGCGTCGAACACCGTCATCCCGTCGTCGTCGTCGTCGTCGTCGTCGCGCGTCCGCGTCGTCGTCTCGCGTCCGCGCGCGTTGACCGCGTCGCGGCGTCGACGCGACGCGACGTTGACCGCGCGACCGACCCGTAATAAAACAAAAATGTGCGACCGCTTTCGGGGAGATTGGAGATCTGGAGCTTACCCTCCCGTATCGATATCTCCAAGCGTGTTGGAAACATCATTTTGCCATCACACAAAGCGCGATCGCGCGCCCTTTTTCAAAAATAAAATTTTTTTTCAAACGAGGGGGACGACAGCCCGACGACGACGGCGACGGCGACGGCGCGCGACGACGGCGACGCACACCGCGACGCCGGGACGCGCGCCGGGACGCGGCGACGGGACGATCGACGGACGCGAGCGTCGACGACGGACGCGCGGGACGACGACGGACGCGCGGCGGCGCGCGAGGGACGACGCGTTGAAACGATTTCGATTTAAACGACGGGGACGATGGAACGACCGGCGTCGGAATCGCTGACGACGATCGCGCCGCTGCAGCTGCGGTTCGAGGACATATCCGTGCACTCGCCGGGGGTGTTCGCGAAGTCGGACGCGATGAAGACGCTGCGGGAGGCGCCGAGCGGGGTTGGATTTCGCGCGGCGCTCAAGGAGTTGAATCAGACGGAGGATTCGTTCGCGAAGATTTTGTCGCAGGCGCGGGAGAAGGCGCTCGGGAACGGGGACGGGGATTTGGAGCGAATCAAGGCGCACATTAAGCGGTTGAAGTTCGGGACGATCGAGTTGTCGACGGAACAGGCGTTTTTGAAGGCGGTTTTGGAATCGCGACCGTTGCCCAAGGAGACGCCGACGGAGAGCGAAGGGTTCAAAGCTTTGCAACAGCGGTTGAAGAATTTGACGAACGAGAACGAACGACGGGCAGAGGAGATGGAACGCGAGATTGCGTCGCTCGGGGACGAGTACGAGACGTTTCGCGTCGAGCATAGGGCGTTGACGGAGGTTGTGGAAGAATTAGAGCAGTTGGAGGCGGAAGCCGCGGCGGCGGCGTGGGAAGCGCAGGCGGGAGACGCCTCGGTGAGCGCCGCGGACCGGGCGAAGTCCAAGGAGGAGTTACAGCGCGAGCTCGAAGCGCTCGATGCGGAACTGCGCGAGGTGAATGTGAAGTTGAGCGAGAATCAAAGCGGCGCGAGCGAACTCAAGGCGGAGTTGGCGCCGGACGAGAGCGCGATTGATCAAATCAACGCCCAGGCCAAGTACTTGATCGGTATCTCCAAGGCTGCGGCGCGAGAAGCGGAAATGTCGGCGCAAATCGCCGAAGCGCAAGAGGCGGTGCTCGAGCAAACGAAATTGCTAGTCACTTTACAAGGGGTGGAAATCATGGCCATCGAAGAAAACGCCCTCGTGCTCAAGATTCACACGCACTTGCCCGCGACGCCCGAGTTCGCCATGGAAAGCGCCAAGCCGCGTGGCCCGAGCTCGACGACGCACACGGTCACGCTGCACTTGATGAAGGATAGCGCTCGTCTCGCCGGGGCGACGCTCGAACCGTCGGACACGCCCATCCTCGACATCATCGAAGAGTCGGCGGGCATGCCCGTCCTCGCTCGCGCGTTGGCGGAAATCCGCCTTCGCATCGCCGCCACGGCGCAACGTGCCGAGGCCCTCGCGGCGGCGGCGGCACGAACGGCGCTCAGATGGAGTTCCGGCGAGTCATTGGTGCGCGCGGCGCTGCCAAACGGCGCCGTCGCCGTCTTGGACGTGCCTTTCGAATGGCCGACGCGCGGCGCGAACATTTCGTTGATCAATGTCGAGATGGTGCCGCCGCAAGTGGCACAACTCGCGGTGACCCGCCTGATGACGAAGAATCTGTTGTGCATCGGCGACGCGCTCGAAGCCACGAGCGAGGCGCTGAAGAACCAGGCGTAATCTACGCGTGTACCGGTAGAAGGCTTTGTAATGATTTCACAAAATACGACAAACTAAGGAGGAGCACGCGATGGGTGGCTATGACGATGCATCGCTGCTTTCTACGAACGCGCGCGCGCGCGGATTCACCAACGCACGGCGCCCTTTTTCTTTGGTTTCGGAGTCGGTTTCGGCTTGTCGCCACCGCCACCGCGCCCGCCGCCGCCTCGACCACCACTCGGCGCGTCGGTTCGAGCCGCGAAAGCGGGCATCGCCGCGCGATCGCTGCCGTCGGTGCGACCACCTCGATCGGGAACGCTTCCCATGAGCACCTTTTTCACCGCGCTTTGTAAGCCGTCGCTCCCCGCCGTCACCTTGATCCCGGCCACGGCTAAGTCCGCGTACCGAGCGTCGCACACGTCGTCCATCGTCACCTGCGGCGCGACGTGAAGCTCACTGACGACTCTGCGCGCGAACTCTTCGCGCACGTCCTTCAGCGCGTTCAATCTCGCGCTATAACAAAACGACGTCGTCGTCACTTGCGCGCGTTTCGCCACCATCTCCCTCCGCGCCTTGTACTCATCATGCAACGCCCTCTCCACGCGTTCGATCAACTCCCGCTGCGCGTTCGTCCAACTCGACGCGTCCAACACCTTACGCGCGTGATTTTCCGGCAACTCGCGCAGCGTCGCCGTCGCTCGAGCCGTCGCCGCGTCCAAAACCTCCGTCGTCGACTTCGACGCCGCGTCCTCCAGTCCGCTCGCCAACCGCTCGATCGCTCGCACCGCGCGCTCCCCCGTCTCGTCCGCGTCCATCGCGTCTTCCCTCGCGCGTTCGCTCGCGCTCGCGCGCTTTTCACCGCCTTCCCTCGCCGCGCTCGCCGCCGTCTCCAGCGCCGTCACCTGCAGCGTCGTCGCGCACCGCCGCAGCGCGTCCACGAACGCCTCGCGCGCGTCCGCGTCGTCCCCGCTCGCGCGCGCGCCGTCTACCAGCGCGTCCGCGTCGCCCGTCGCGCCTCCCGCGCGCCGCATCGCCGCGGCGCACGCCCGCGCGAGCGCGACGCGCGCGTCGTCGTCGCCGTCGTCCCGTCGCGCCTCCCCGCGCGCCCACGCCGCGAGCGCGCGCGCGTCCGCGCCGCGCGCGGCGTCGACGCCCGCGTCCTCGAGCCGCTCGAGCGCGTCCGCGACGACGTCGACGGACGCCATCGCGACGGCGCCGCGCGATGGCGTCGCGATGTGACGCGACGTCGGCGGCGATCGCGCGCCACTTCGCGACGCGCCGACATGAGCGCGCGCAAGGAGCGCGCGGCGCAGGAGATCGACCACCTCGCGTACGTCCTGCGCGGGCGCGACGGTCCCGAGACGCGGAGCGCGCGACTCGGGGACAATCGATTCGATTTCTTTCGAGGGAAAGATTTCTATCGCGTCCTGCGCGAGCGCGTCGACGTGCTCGATGAGTACTGCGCCGTGGACGAGAGGCAGCGGCGAGAGATGGAGGCGGACGCGGCGAAGCGAGACGAGGTGAACGCGATGCGGATAAAGCACTGCGGGGCGTGCCTGCTGCAACGGGGATACATCGTGCGGTGCGAGCGAGAGATAAAACACGCGCGAAGCGGACGGGTGAAGCTGGTCAAGTTTCCGCATTACCTGATGCGAACGCGCGATCAGACGTTCGTGGAGGATGCGTTCTACGCGTGGACGTACGAGATGCCGATGAGCTGGAAGAGCGTGGTGCTGAGCGGATTGTTCGCGGTGTTGGTGGTGGCGATGTGCTTGTTTCCGCTGGCGCCGATTTGGTTTAAAAAGTTGATCCTGTACGTGTGCGTGGCGATTTTGGTGACGTTTGCGGTGATTTTCACCGTGCGGTTGGTGGTGTTCGTGGTGGTGTGGATCTTTACCGGGGAACACTTTTGGATCATGCCGAATCTGACGGACGATACGGTGCCGATTAACGAAATCTTTTCGCCGATGTGGGCGTTTGACGCGGAGGCGAAAAAGATCGGTTTGGCGCAGCGCTTCGTGAGTTTGACCGTCGGCGGGGCGTTGGTGTACGGCCTGTACTCTTACGCGCCAGAAACCGGCGGCGCGGTGGCCAACTTGAACAGGGCGCACGATTCCATTTTGGACTTGTTCAACCTCAAGGACGGACCGAAGAGTTTGGGCGGCGGCGCGAACGCGACGGCGAACGCCACGAACGAGGGGAACGCCACGGTCGAGATCGAGGTGAACGCGACCGTGGTGGATGACGCGAACGCGACGAACGCGACGAACGCGACCGTGATTCCGAGCCTGGACGAGATTCTGGCGGAGGTCGGCGACGTGGAAGACGACGAAGAGGAACGAGGAACGAGGGACGAACTTTAATGCAATGATTGATTGAAAACTTTAAATTTATTCCAGTGTTTAGTACTGCACGAAGCCCATCGCGTCGCGCACGTCTCTAAGCGTCAAATTCGCGACTTCGTTGGCGTTTTCGGCGCCGCGCTTCAACACGTCCTCCAAGTATCCCGGCTCGTCCATGATTTCCTTGTAGCGACCTTGAATCGGGGACAAGTGAGCGATGACAGCATCGGTCAGGTGCGGCTTGAAATCACCCCATCGCATGGATCCGCACTCAGCCAGCACTTCCTCTTGCGTCAGCCCGGTGCACAACTGATACATCGTCAACAGGTTGTTCGCCTCCGGGCGTTCCGGGTTCCCAAACTCCAGACCCTCGAACGCATCCGTCTTGCATCGCTTGAGTTTCTTCGCGATCTCATCCGGAGTGTCTAACACGTTGATCCTCGACCCTTCCGCCGGGTTAGATTTGCTCATCTTCGCCGTTCCGTCGGTGAGCGACATGACACGTCCGCCCTCCTTGGGCGTAAACGCCTCCGGCACCATCAGCACGTCCCCTCCTCGCGAGCGCCCACTCGGCGCCTTACCTTTGCGCTTCTTCCACTTCTTCCCCCCGTACAACGAGTTCACTCGCCCCGCGATATCGCGCGTGAGCTCCAAGTGCTGCCGCTGGTCCTCGCCCACGGGCACCAAATCCGCCTTGTACAATAAAATATCCGCCGCCATGAGCACGGGATAATCCAACAACCCCACGCTCACTTCCTCCCCAGCCTTGCGCGCCTTCTCCTTAAACTGTATCATCTTTTCCAACCACCCGATCGGCGCCACGCAATTCAACAGCCAACACAGCTCCGAGTGCGCCGGCACGTGACTCTGCACGAAGACGTTCGCCTTCTCCGGCGACACCCCCGCCGCTAAATAAATCGCCGCGCTCGTCCGCGTCGACGCCTCCAGCGCCGTCGGATCGTGTCCTCCGGCGGTTATCGCGTGTAAATCCACCACGCAGTAGAACGCGTCGTAATCCTCTTGCAACTTGACGTAATTTTTAATCGCGCCAAAGTAGTTTCCCAGGTGGATAGACCCCGTGGGTTGCACCCCGCTCAGCACGCGCTTCCGTCGCGCCGCGCTCGGCGCCCCGCTCGCCGCCGTCGTCGTCGCCGCGTCGCTCGCGACCGTTTCTTCGCCCTCGCTCGCGCCGCATCGCGCGCCGCGCGTCGCGCTCGCCGCGAAGCGCCGTCGCGACAGCGGCGCCGCGACGTCGACGCGTCGCGCGCGCGTCGCGCTCCCGGGCGCGTGCGCGACGGCGCGTCGCGCGCGAGTCGCGCGCGTCGCGCACTCGCGCGCGCGCGTCGCGCCTCGCGCGAGCCTGGCGAGCATCGCGCGCGGCGTCGTCGTCGTCGCGCGGCGTCGCGCTCTGACGTCAAATCGCGGCGGCATGTCGTCGCCGACGCTCGCGCTCACGCGGGCGACGCGCGAGGCGATCGAGCGCGCGCGCGCGGACGGCGCGGACGCGCGCGTGCGGTGCGCGCGCGCGGCGGGCGCGCGCGACGACGACGGGACGATGCGAACGACGCGCGAGACGACGACGACGACGACGACGACGACGACGACGACGGCGTGGACGCCGCGCGCGATGTGGCGCCCGGACGTGCTGTGCGTGATGCTCGATTGGGTGCTCGCGCTGGCGCGCGTGATGGCGCGCGCGACGGTGGCGAGGGCGGTCGAGGACGCGCGCGGCGTCGACGCGAGGCGAACGACGCGAGGCGACGAAGACGAAGACGAAGACGAAGAAGACGAAGAAGACGGGACGCTGGACGTCGGCGTGTTCGTCACGGGATGGAGCTCTGGGATCGGACGCGCGAGCGCGCTCGCGCTGGCGAAGGAAGGGTTCGCGATCGTGGTGCCGTATAGGTTGGGAGGGGTGGACGCGGCGAACGCGTTCGCGCGAGAGTGTCGACGCGCGGCGAAGGATTCGAGGGTCGAGTTAGTCGGGCCGTTGGACGTGGGAAGCGAGCGAGACGTGATGAAGGTGTCGTTGAGTGAGATACGTCGGCGCGGCGTGGACGTGCGCGCGGTGGTGCACTGCGCGGCGGTGTTTAATACGGATAGGAACGCGGCGTCTCGCGGCGACGGGAGTCCGACGGCGCGGGTGAATTTTCGAAACGTCGTGCGGTTGACGGATAGACTGGTGGACGAAGCACGACGCGCGGGGAAGACCAGCGCGCGCATGCGGGTGGTTTTCGTCGGATCCTTCGTGCATCAGTGCGCGACGGCTCGGTTGCTGGGCGTGGACGCGTTTCGACGATGGGTGAAAACGGGCGGCGAGGGTGGGCGATATTACAACCCGGCGATCGACTACATGTGGAGCAAAGTCGCGATTAGCGCGTACGCCGCGGCGAAGCATCGTGAGTGGACGAAGTCGGGCGATGGTGGCGCCTCGGCCGTTTTAGTGGATCCAGGTCTGGTGGACACGCGCTTGATTAGAGACTGGCCGACGGCGCTTCAGGCGTTTTATCGCCTCGGCGCGAAGGCTTTGCGTCTGATGCGCGATCCGTCCGACGTCGCGCGCGGCGTCGTACGCGCCGTACGTTTCGATTCGGCCGCAACAGAGGGATGTCCTCATATTTACGCCGCGAACGGTGCACTTTTAGGGGAATCTTTCTGGATGCGAGACGAGCGGGCGCTCGGATGCGTACGCTCGTTAGCCGTGTAAAATTACAATGTGAATTAATCTTTCGTGCTGAATTCGAACATCACTCTCGTCGCCGACGCCGACAGGCTCTTTAACTGCATTCGGAGCTTACTGGTAAGTTTGTACATGAGCGACAGCTCCGTACGCATTTCGTCGGCGTCGAGGTTGCGACTCAACGTCGCTTGCAACGAATCGCCGAATGAAATCTCCGCTTCGGAGCCGAGGGTAAACGATCCAGTGTTGCTGAACGGATCCAAGTCAGGGTCGAGTGAAAGCAAACCCGGCAACGATGGCGCCGCGGTCAATCTCCAGCGCGCCTTGCCGACGTTGCCACCGGCCTCAATCTTTGGCATGAGCGACGCCAACGTCGTCGACGCCAAGTTGCTAAAGGCGATTTTTCCGTCTTGTTCGAGGAGCGATTCCACCAGCTGACCTTCGAAAATGCGAGCGGCTTCACTTGGAGACAGCGTCGCGTCACCTTCGCCGGGAGTAGTCTGCGCAGAAGACGTTAACGTGAGGCTGTCCGTCCACCTTGAAGCCGGGCCTTGTATGAGAGCTCGAAGATCCGTGCCGAGGAAGGAAATGTCGACGTAGGGGTCGAGTCCTTGCTCTGGTGTGAACACAATTCTGTTCGGGTGGTCTCGATCGAGTCTGATTTGTGTCGCCACCAAGTTGACGTCACCGCGATCGAACAGAAGCGAGCCGTTCGGTCGTAAAAGGCCTGCATCAATCACGCCATCGAGCGTGAGTTCGCCGCTGACGCCAAAGTTCAACACAAACGGGTAAACGACAGACATCTCAGGTCCGACAGAAAGATGAAGGCCTCGTAAGCGCAAATTCTGCAACTTTTCGAGATTCTTCTCGTTCATGAGTTCATTTTCAGTCTGATTGCCCGCTTCGCCGTGGTTCGGATCATTTGCTCTCGCGGCTCGCTCTAAAATCCCAGCCAGCACTCCGCGCGAATCTCTCTTCGCCCCCGACAACGCGCCAGACTTCGTTTGATTGAGCATCTCGTCCGCGTTCGGTGGCTGCTGCTGCACGAACGCGGTACCTCTCGAGAATCGCACATCTCCGCTAAGTTCCGGGGCCGTGACAGTTCCCTTCGCCACCATAGCGGCGTTCAGCTGTCCGTTGTACACATTTCTTGCGCGGACATCGAGGCCGTCGATCGTCATCTTTACGCCTCCTTGCGTGTCTGCGCGAGCTACGAGACCTTCCCACGTCTCGCCACCGGAGCTGCGGCTTGGCTTCAACAACGGCATGGCTCCTTTGATTCGCACTACGCCCTTGGCGCTCTTTGCTTCGATGTCGTCGACGTAAAGTGTGTTGCGCTGGATGCGCAGAGTCGCATTGGCCGGATAAATCGGGCGGGCGAGCAAAGGAGACAAGATCCGTGCCTTTCTTATTTCCATGACGCCATCGTAAACAGGCGCCGCAGGCGTACCTCTGACGTGCAACGAAATATCGGCCGATCCACTCTGCCATTCGGCGACTTCTGGGACGAATGCCGTGAGCAGCGTCATGCCGTGCTCTCGCACGCGCCAGTCGACGGCGAGAGACTGATCGTTCGCTTCCGGAAGCGGTACGGCGCCCGCTATGCGCACGAGACCAGAACCTACGGCTGGCACCGCCTCGCCCTCAAACTCTGCACGGCGAGCTTCGTTCAACTCCGCACTCAACTCGGCGCTCTTCAGCTTGACATTACCGATCTTCCCGTCTCGAAGTCTCATCAGGAACTCGCCCTCGGGCGCCGTCACCGAACCGCCCAAATGACCTTGCACGAGGAAATCGCCACCTATTCGTGGGAAGTCGCTCAAGTCTTGCTCGGGCATGAGCGGCCCAACAAATGCGCCGAGTAAGGGCGCTGGGAGATCTCTGACGGCAAACGTCGCGTCTTGACGAGAACCACCGATAGCGCCCGACACGGAAAGACTCGCGGCGTCCGAAGACACTTCTAAGCTCGTCAACTTGACGCCTTCGCTCGAACTCGCTTCGCCTTGAGCTTCGACGCGTTCAACTTTGTAAGGTCCCCATTGCCAATCGCTACCGGCAACGTCGAAAAGGACGGTTTCCGTCGGTTGCGGCGAATCAAACGTCTCCAAAGCGCCGCCGCCGGTGGCTTGAATCATACCGTGCCAACCACCCTTCAAATCTTGTAAACCGGGCAATGTCTTCGTCGTCTCACTAACTTCCTTCGTGTCGTCCGTCGACGTAGCTGACTCGGCGACTGGAGCTTCGCTCTTTTGCTTCGTCGTAACTTCATCAACTTGCCTCGCCAAGTCGACGATCGCGTATCCCGTTTTTTCGACACCTTCGAGGAACGCTTGTTTGGCTCGGCCATACTCTTCGGGCGTCGCCCCTTTTCGCAAATCCGTAAGGACACGAAGAACTGGAAGCATCTCTTCAATATCTGCCTCAGGCACCGCGAGTCGGAAGCGCCACGCACCAGAAACGTCCGAATTAAACTCGTTCTCGTAAGATGAAAGCGTGATACGAGATTTTTCATCCTTCTCTTTCTCGTTGACTTTGTTTGATTTGACGACGTTACGAGCCGACCGCAACACGCCGCGAACTGCGTTCGCCGCGGCGTTCGGTTTCGCTTTTTGGGCTACTTCCGCTTCCCCGGCGACTAACACGGGCTCCATCAGAGAGGTTTCTTTCTCGCTTTCAGTCGTCTGCTCAGCAACAGTCTCAGCAACGGCGGCGGCGTCGGCGACGCTTTCAACGTTTTTGATCTCAGTCGACGCGCTCGAAGGCTTGTCCACGTCAGTCCCTTCGCTGTCCGTGTCTGTGCCAGTTTCGAGCTGCTCAACATCGCTCGTCTCTCGTGCGATGATCGGTTCGGGCACTCCATCTTTCTTCGAAACGGGCTCGACGGGCTCGGTAGCCACAACATCGGCATCCGAACGAGTGTTTTCGCCGGTGGTCGTGGTAGCCGGTTTCCGCAAAGCGTCGAGTTTTTTGGCGAGACTCTTTACGGAATTACCAACTTTGTCCAAAATCGCTGGACGAGGAAATCTCACTCGCTTACCAACGATCGTCTCAGTATTATTTTTGGCGTCTTTCGGAACGATTTCGATCACTTGCACGTCTTCCGGCAGCGACGACTGCGCGACGCCGTCATCGACTGGCGCCGGCAGGAGGACTTCTTCAACTTCTGAAACTTCTTCCACCTCAACTACGACGCGTTCGCTCGGCAAAGAGTTCCAGATATCATCCGGCAAGGCATAGTCTCCGTCGGCATCGTATTGCGACTTCGCCTGCTTCAACGTCGCGCGTTGAAGACTTACGACGCGATCCGCCCACGTGACGTCGGCCTCCAGTGAATCCCCCGAAATACCACTCAGACGTGGCTGCTTCAACTGCAGGCTGCCAACACCGACGCGATCACGCAAATCAATTTTCGCACTCGCCGCTTCTACTTTGCCACGTAATGATGCGAACTCTAAGTCGTCGAGCAACAGACCCGCGACGTCAAAGCTCCCCGCAAAATCATCGACGTCGGCAGAAATTTTCAAATTGTTGCGACGGATTTGCACCATGGACTTGCCTCCGCTTTCTACAGACATATCGAAGAGCTCGTCACCGCGGTTCTTCGCGCGCAACTTTAGGCCTGACTCCGATACCGTGAGCTTTCCAGCCATTTTAGGAGCGAATTCTAATTTGTTCACTCGTAAATTATCTAGTTGCATGTGCCCCGAAAACGTTGGCAACGCGTCTTCAACCTCCTCGCCGTCCTCGTTACGCGGTTGCGCAAACTTGCCCTTAACCCGCGTGCGCCCCCCGAGGCGGAGACGGAGACGATCAGGCGCATCCGCCGCATCTATTTCATTCATCCACGCGGCAACATCAGCGCCGTTCAGCATGAGATCAGCTTCTGCGTCAGTCACCTTTGGTTTGCCGAGTGCGATGGCTTGTTCAACCGTCGTCGCCTTGAGTTGCTCCTCCAAGGGCTGAAATTTCGTCGCGATCGACGCTTTCATCTCGAGCACCGGGGTTTCAATGTTTGTCATCACTCCATCTCGTGTCATTGTCAAGTGTCCTTTGTACTCATCATCTTCGACCGTAAAATTGGCGTTGAGGATTGGCTCTGACAACGCGCCAACAAACGTTCCTGACACGTTTGCCGGCGAGGACGGGCACACGCGATCGAGCCACGGCAGTTCTTCGTCTCGGGACAATCTTTTGGCTATTTTAAGAAAGTCGAGATCGACACCAGTACCTTCAACATCGCACGCGTTAGGGTCGAACAACGCATCAGGCTTGATCGAAATTCGGCCGGAACCTCGCAACTTTCCACCATCCACTGGAATCGCCTCAGCGCTGTGAAGCGAGAACTCGCCTTTTTTAACATTCGCAGTGAATACTGCGTTAGCAGACTTGAAGGGAACGCGGTCGTACGCCGCGACTGCACCTTCGCCCACGGCGCCCTTGACAGCTTCTTCGCTCCAAGCCATCTCCGTTCCAGGTTTCGCCTTACTCAAATCCGCTAAAGTCGGATCTGTGGTCTCCGCTCTGCCGGTGAACACTGGCGAATCCAACGGTCCCGAGCAGTACAAAAAGCCCTTCACACTTCCTGCCACCGGACGAGGCAAAGGACGCACGCCCAGCGTCTCTCGCAAATCATGTATCTCCACGGGGCTCACCTGAGCGCTGAGGCGATATTCACCACCAAGCGAGTTCAAGTCGAGATCGCCCGTGATGGTAAGCGGAACATGCCCGAAGTGTCCCTCGCCGCCGTGTATGTACATTCGCTGGCCTTCAAAGACCAAATCAACGTCGGTGTCCGCAAAGTCATCGGTGGAATCAAAGAAGTGAAACCACAGATGTTTACCCTTGAGTTGGCCGGCAAAATCAGGGAAGGTCCACGTCGCTTGACTGTTACACATGAGCCGAACTTCGCCATCCAAACGCCCGCCACGCACGTCGATCGGTAAATTCGGAATGACGCGCTCGAGAACGGCGGCGCTCGTGTTGTTAAGTTGCGCTCGAACTTTTAAATCTGGCCAATCCCGAGTTCGAAAACCTCGCTGCTGTGGCGGTGAAAGCGTCGCAAACACACGAATCTGCCCACCATTCGAACCTCTTTGAATCTCCGTCTCCAAAGATCGCGACATGGCGGGAGTTTGCTCCGTTCGCAAATTCATCACGGGGCTATCGGCGAGCATAGTCGTCGGACGCTTCGTGGGTGGCGTTTGTCTCGTGTCGGGCGTCATGTTCAGGTCCAGTTCGACTCTACCCACGTGGTTAATCACCGCTTTTCCTTGAAGATTGTTCAATCTCCGCGGCTCTGGATCGCCGGTGATGTGCAATTTAGCGTTGCCTCGGTCGAGACGAACAACTCTCAGTTCGACCGATGGCGCGCCTTGCTTCTTCTTTGAATTCTTCGAGCTCGGTGCGAGGTTGAGCGTAGGACGCGAGCTCAGCGGTTTCGTATCTTCTGGATACCCAAACCAAGAGTTGTTTGCGCCTTGACGAAGCGTCGCGTTGACGCCCTCCAGGCGCACCTCGGTGACCAACTTTCTCCTCAAAATAGAACGGAGTACGTCGTAAGAAATCTTCAGCGAGTCTATTTCGACTATGCTCTTCTCTGTATCCGACGGGCCGAGAACTACGGGACCAACCTCCAAGACTTTGCCGAAACCGAGAACACCCATGAAAGACAGACTCTTGCATCTCCCGACGCGCACGGGACGCCCGACCGCCGAACTCGCGATGTCGCCGATCATGGGAAGTCTCGGACTGACGAACGCCGGGCCGACGATGTAATGAAACGCCGCGGAGATCACGGCTGAAATTGCGAGCGCCCAAGACGCCGAACGTCGCAAAACAGAACTCCATCGATACCAGAGTTCGCGCCACACCGCGGACAACGCCGTGGACATCGCCGAGCTCCACTCTTCCATCGTGATCGGTCCGGTTCCTCTGAGCGCGTCGGCGGTGACTTTCGCGAGCGCCATGGCTTCGCCAGCCACTTTCGCTCGAGACAATTCGTCATCACCGCCGACGGAAGCCTTCGACGACGACGCCCCCGCGTCGTCTCGGCTCGCTCGCATGTTGTCCAGCGCGTCCGCCGCGTCCCGACGAACTCTCTGCAACGCCTCTCGCGCGTACGACCGCTTAAACTCCGGTCGAACCCCTCGCGACGGATCAACCTTCTTACGAATCGTCCCTCCCGGCGTCGTCGACTCCTCCGCCTTCGGCTGTCGACGCAACCGCACCGTCCCGCCCGCGCCGTCCCGCTCGTCCACCACCTCCCCGCTATCGACGATCATCTTCGCCGAGCCGCTCGTCGTTTCCCCCGTCGTCGCGTCTTCCGACGTCGACGTCTCCTCGCTCGTTTCCTCCGCCGCGCGCGTCGTTCGCGCGCGTCCGCTCGCGTCTTCGTCGTCGCGCGCGTCGTCGTCGCGCTTCAAAGATCCAACCTTCACCGCGCTCGCGCGTCGCCGCGTCCGTCGCGCCGCGCATCGCGCGCCGCCGCGCGCGCGCGTCGCGCGGTCGCGACCTCCCCGCGCGCCCGCGCCGCCCGCGCGCGCCGCGACCGCGTCGCCGCGCGGCGACGCCGTCGACCGCGCCATGTCCGCGCCAGCGCTGGCGCTCGAGCGCGCCCTCGCGCGCGTCGCTCGCGCGCGCGTTCGCCCGCGCGCGCGCGCGCGGGACGCGGCGCGTCGTCGTCGAGCCGCGACGCGAGCCGCGGCGCGACGCGTCGGCGCGACGCGTAGTGCCGACGCCGATCGTCTCGACGCGCGCGCTGGGCGCATCGCGCGCGGCACACGACGTCGCGCGCGCGACGCGCGCGCGATGCGCCGAGCGCGCGCGTGAGTCGACATGCGCGGCGACGACGGCGCGCGCGCGCGCGCGACGAAGACGCTGGAGGCGCGACGCGCGCGCTTGCGCGAACGGTTGAAAATCATCGAGGACGGCGTGGCGCGCGCGCGAAAGCTCAGGGACACGGCGAGCGAGACGCGCGATGCGCTGGGAGAGCTCGCGGAGATGTTCGCGAGGCGACGCGGCGACGGCGAGGGGAAGGGCGCGCGCGAGGACGACGGAGGGTTGACGGAGGTGGAGCGGGCGCTTCGGGACGCGCGCGAGGCGTCGGAGCCGGGCGCGAGGGCGACGCGCGCGATCGACGCGCTCGAGCGGGATGAGACGAGATTGTTCGAGACGTGGGAGACGTTGACGACGCTGGAGGTGGATCTGTGCGCGGTGCGCGCGGCGCTGGCGAGGGTAGGGGAACGGAAACGCGGGGTGTTCGACGACGACGAGTTCGAGCGCGTGGACGCGGCGTGGACGACGTTTGAGGGGGTGCTGTGGAACAGCGTTCGGCAAGGGATATTAGCGGGGGAGTCGGGGTCGGTCGGGCTCGTGCGAGCCGTGCGCGTGGTGGCGGAGCAAGAGGTGCTGGACGAGGAGTTTGAGCGAGACGCGCTGACGTTTGAGCCGGAATTGGACGCGGCGACGAATAAAGTCATCAATGTCGCGCCGCCAGAGCCGAAGCGGTGGAAGACGAAGGTTCTCGAGCAAATGTCGATCGCCGTCGAGGCTCGACTGGCGTTAATCGCCGAAGGGTTCAGCGGTTTAGACGACAAGGAAAGCATCGAGCACGTCGTCGGCGCGCTCGACGAGAGCTTGGTGTCGCTCGCGGAAACGTTTGATTACACCATACCTGCGTTTCCGCCTGAATGGCGTGTGTTTGAAACTGTCGTCGCGCCGACGTATCACGCGGGCGTGTGCGATCTTCTCGCGCGTTTAAGTTCGAGTCCTAACACCTCCAACGGCGACATGGTTGCCACGGTGAAGTGGGGGCAGCACTATTTCAACGCCATGCAGTCTCTCGGTTTAGATATCGAAATCACCGACGACGCGCACGCGTGCTCGGTTGAATACGCCGATGAGTCGAACGAGAGCCCGCCGCTGCCTTATCCCGTCGGGTTATCTACCGTCATCGAGACGTATTGCGACAGACTGCGCGTCACGATTTCGGGATGGACGAATAATCTCTGTCGCGTGGCGAAGTCGAGACCACCCAAAGAAGATGGATCGGGCAAGCTATGGAACCCGAGTGACTTGGAATTTTTTCGCCTCATCGCAGATCAGATGATGATCGCCATAGAGACGCAATCGAACGTCTTCGTGCGTCAATGCGGTCGAGTCGCCGCGGAGATGATTACAAACTATGCGAGCGCCGTCGCAGACCGTCTGGGAATGCCCAGTGAAACGCTTTCTGGGGTTCCTTGTCGGACACCCTCGCGCGGTGGGCACGACGGCGCAGCGCGCGACGCGCAACCGGTGTCGTTTGAAACCATCGTCGCCGGCGTCAACGACACGCGCCGGTGTCGAAGTTTGGCGGCGCAGACACAAAAGACAATTTTAGATGCGCTCGGAATGAAGGATGACGTCATGGTACGCGAGTTCGATCATGCGATGCACGTGTTTAATCGCGTGCACGCCGAGGCGCGACGGATGATTTCGCGTCAAGTCTTAGACGACCCAGGGCTGGTGGAGGTGATGAACACATTTTACGGCTCCAAAGTAGACGGACCGTGGGCGACTGGTGAGTCGATGACCACGCTTCTCGCGACCGTGGAGGATTATTTGGGCGATACCGAAGATTGGCTAACCGCCGAAGTCGCGGGTTCAGTGACGGAGACGCTGTTCGAGTACTTGATCGAACTGTTATTCATCCTGTTCACGAAGCAAGCCACCGTAGTCGCGCCGCACACGGCCGCGCGATTGGAAGCCGACGAGCGAGCTCTCACGCAATCCATGTCCGCTCGCATGTCGACGAACAAAGCCATCGGCAGGATTGCACGTTTGCAAAATCTCCGCGGTCTCGTTTGCGCCGCCTCTCCCGACGCCTTCGTGCACGAGTACGGCGTCTTACTCGGCAATTGGCCCGACGCCGGCTTGGACTGCGTCGCCGCCGTCCTCTCCGCGCGCGGTGATTTCGACAAAGCAACTTCACGCGCGACGCTCGAGCGATGCCGCGACGTGTGCATCACCAAGCTCGCCGCCATAGCGGGCGAGCGCCCCAGCGTGGGCGTCAGCGCGGCGACGTCCGTCAAGCGCTCGAACGCGAGCGGCCATCGCCGCACGGGCAGCTCCGTGTCCTACAGCGCCTTCAATCGGCGATTCAAAGATTTCGGACTCTCGTGAAATCGCGCCGTTAGTTCATTAGCCCTCTCAATAGACACAACAGCTCCGCTAGAAACCACAACCGAAACCTCCGGCGCCCCCATGAGCACAGGTCACGGGCGAAAAAGGGATTATAATGAGCGGCGCTCTGAATCGCGACGCCGCGCGCGTCACATTTCAGCGCCGCGTGCAACGGCGAGACTGAAACGAAGACGCGCGAAAGAACACTTCCCGCTCCCGACGACGACGCGAATCTCGCGACATTCCACCTCGAAAAATGATCAAGACGACGACGATCGAATCGCGCCGCCGCCATCGTCATCGATGGTTCGCGGTCGCGGTTTTGGCCATGATTTGCGCGCAAGCGCCGCTGGCGTTCGCCGCGCAGTCCGTGCAGGACAATCTTGGTGGCGTCGAATACTATCAGCTGCACGGATCCGGGACGACGAACCCGTCCAAGCTGATTTGGTTGGCCATGGACAAGCTCGAAGAGATGGCGGGCTCGACGCTTCGCATGACGTACCGTTCGGTCGGTTCCGGAACCGGTGCGAGTGATTGGGCGGACTTCACCAACGCTGGTGATTTCGCGAGCACCGATTACGGTCTTGCCGCTAATCCTTCGGCTCCTTTCATGCAAATTCCGTTCCAAATCGGCGCCGTGTCTCTGTTCCACAACGTACCGGGCGTCGGCACGGGCGTAATGAAGCTCTCCGCGTGCACGGTGGCGAAGATTTTTACGGGCGCGATCACGAACTGGAATGATGCGGCTATCGCGACTGATTCTGGGTTGTCTTTGCCCAGTCAAACCATCAAAGTCATCTGGCGCAGTAACGGTTCTTCGTCGACTTACGGCCTCAAGGGTTACATGTACGCCGGATGTCAAGCCGTTTACTCGACCGCGCCTACCCCTTCCAACGGCGCCGACCCTTTCACGGGCACCCATCTATACAGTACCGGTGTGACTGGGTCCGATTCTATGCGTCTCGCGATCGGAGCTAACGAGTACTCTATCGGGTACATCGATGCCGGCCACGGCCACCTCGACAACTTGTCCGAAGTTTCTTTGAAGAACGCGAACAACGAATGGGTCGTGACCAAGGAGGGCAACCCGGCTGGACGCCTGACAGCCAACATCCCGGCTGTCGTCACTTCCGCGGTCAAGGCTACGTTCCCGCAAAGCGGTTCCGCCACCAATTACGCAGGTGACTGGTCCGGCGTCAACCTCTTCAACAAGGCGGGCGCCGGAGTCTGGCCCATCTGCGCGTTTACGTACTTGCACGTCCGTACTACTTACGCAGATACTGCGACCGAGGGCGTCGTGCGTGCGTTCGTCGAGTATATGCTCAGCTCCACTATCCAAGCAAAGATTACGGAGTTCTACTTCTACCCGCTTGACTCCGCGTTCGCCGCTGAAGTCAAAACCGCTGTCTCTACCACTCTCAGTGCGGCCAGCCCGGTTTGGACGTGGGTCGACCCAGTACCCACGGGGTCGTCGTATACCGTTAGTGGCGCGATGGGCTCTACCACTTTCAGCCCTAAGCGTCAAACGTACGCCGAATACGAGCGCGGGCTCTTCAAGAAGAACATCGCCGCTCTCGAAGCGTCCGTCGCCGCCCTCAAAACTGAACTCGCGGCGAAGACGGGCAACGACGACGCCGCCGACGAGCGCACCCTCGCGCTCGCCGCGGTTTCGTTCGTCGTCGCCGTCATCGCCGTCATCGTCGGCTCCATCGCCATATGCCGTGGTGGTCGATCTTCACAAGTTATGCGCGTCGTCGGCATGTAGTCGACGACCGAGTCTGGACACTTTTCACGCGAGGATTTCGCGCGTTGATTTTCCATTCGCGTCGACGACCGTTTCGGTTTCGCCGGGGAGAAGAACCGACTTCGCGCACCGCGCGAGCTCATAGCTTCACGCGTTCACGTCCCTCTTAACGCTCATAATGATTTACACAAATTACTTATTCACAAAGCCTTCTCTAACAATCTAATCGACTAACTCCCCCGCCCGAGCGAGCGATCGCCTCCGACGACGATCCCGCGCTTCATTCCACCCAACTCACTCCTCCTCGAGATCCGGCGGCAGCCCACACGGAAGCAACATCTTCTGCGTGAACTCGTACTTCATCCGTCCCACGCTCTCGCCGTTGGCGACGGCGAAATACATCGCCATCGGGTGATGACTGACGTACGACGCGTAGGAATCGCGATGAATGTTCACCGCCCATTCGTGTCGCGTGGCGTCGGGATGGCCCGTGCCGACGTGTCGAGACTGCAAGTGCTCGAGCTGAGACGTGATGTTCAATCGATCCGCGGCGGACGCCATGGCGAGGACGATTTCGACGCGGCGAAATGTGAGGCGTCGATCGGCGATTAGGGTAAGTCCAAGCGTTCGGGACGTTGCGTTACAAGACGACTAAGGCTCGTTTAACACGGCGGCGATCGCTTTCGGGACGGACGACTTGGCGGCGAATTGACGCAAATTGTCCTTGAGCGCGGGGAATTTCTGCAAGACGTCGCCGAAGACGGGAGCGGGGAGCTCGACCATGAGCGGGAACGACTGCGGCGCCGCGCGCTTGAGGCATCGGAGGAAACCTTCCCAAATCTTTTGGTCCATCTTCCACACTTGACGGTTGATCAGCGTGCGTAGCAAGCCGAGGGTAAATTCCTTGAGCTGCGGAGCGATGGTTTCCGCTTGGATGACGGTGCGCATGAAGAGCAGTGGTAACGGCGTGAACTCGACCATTTGCTGAAGCGCCGTGGCGAGCACCTGCGGCGTGAATACGTCCGGGCGATCGAAGCACACCGAACAAGCATCCACGAGTTGCTTGAGCGTGACGCCCGCTTGACCAACCTGAACTTCGTGCACGGCGATGAGAATGGCGACGGGGCTGAGCACCGCCTCCTCTTCGGGCACGGACAAGATGGTGTCCAAAACCGACGCAAATATTTCGCTCGAGGCGTGAATAAACTGCGGGAGCAAATCGCGCACTCGTTCTTCGTCGAACGAGCACACGAGTGGCGCGAGGTATTTGACATCGCCATCGTGAGAGGCACACAGCGACTCCGCCGCGTTGAGCAAAGTCGAGGGTGCCGGAACGACGGCGACGGAAGCGAGCGTATTCAAGCACTGCACCGCGAGGGAAAGCGAACCCTCCGGCGGCGAGGCGATGATTTCGCAAAGCTCCAAACAGTTTGGTCCGCACGCGCGCGCTAAGCCGTTCACCGGTCGATGCAACGCAAGCTGAATCTCTGGCTCGAGCGTCGCGTACGCCTCGAACAATCCGGTTAAGAGCTTCAGATTTCTGGCGCAGAGAGCGCAATACAGCAACATCGGGCCGACGGCGGAGTCTGCGGCTTTCGCTATGTGGTCAACCTGCTCTTCTTCTACTTCCGTCTCCAGCGTCTTTGCTTCCGTTTCTGTCTCCATCGCATCGTCTTCGGGCGCATCTTCCTCCGCCGCTGCCTTGGCCGCATCTTGCTCCTCTTTGACTTTCGCCTCGGCTTCGACGAGCGCCTTGGCTTCGACGAGCGCCTTTTCGCCCAATTCCCGACCGCGCTCGAGACCATCCTTGGCGTACGCTTCGATGCGTTCGGTGAGATGCTTGACCGGGTGTAACCGATTAGCGATTAGACGGATCGCTTTTCCGCGCACGGCGTCGTCGTCTTGCATCGCACACGCCAGGCAAACCTCCAACGCCTCGTCCCGGGCTGGAGGCCGCTCCAAAATGATGTCTTGCAAAACGCCGAGCACGAGGACGACGGTTTCTTCCGTCGTCGGGTACTGCGCCGTCTCATCACCTTCCTCTAATCTACACATCACGCGGATAGCGCGCCACACGACCCCCGGCAACGAAGGCACGTCGCACAACAGCTGTGAGAGCGGCTTCTTCGCCCCGCTCGCCATCGCCGTCGTGGACGTCGCCCCGGCGACGCCGCGCGTCAAACACTCTATGGCTGCAGAAATCGCCTGATCGTACGGCACGTAGCTAAAATCAAACGCAACTTCTTGCGCATACAGTGTCGTGAGCCATTTCATGAGCATGTTCACACCCTCTGTCTCGTACACACCACCGCCTTCGGCTGTGAAGAGCAGCGCGGACGCGATGGCCATCGTCTCTTCTTCCAGCGAAGCGCCGGCTGACTTTGCAGCCCCGGACGCGGCTAAGCGGGCGAGCAATGAGCTGCGAAGCGGGCCAGCGAGAGTGACCTTCTCCGCCCCACCGTACTCTGCCACGGAACTTCCAACCGCGAGCATGCGCTGAATGGCTTCGAGTCTAAACGCCTCGGCGACCTCGGCGTCGAGGTCGTCAACCTTGATCACGACCGATAGCGGTTCCGCCGGTTCCTCGGGTGGCTCCGGCACGGTAACCATCGTCGAGATGGGCGGCGGTGGCGGCGGCCTCGGCGCGTTCGCCCCGCGACCAGCGAGGTAGTACTGGCTCGCCGGCGGCAAGTGGTTGAGATTGGCGAGAATCGCATCCGCCAAAGCCGGCGGCGCCAGCTGCGTGATGAAGGCATCGAGCATGGAGCGATCGGCGCTATTCACCAAAGCCGCGAGCGTGACTAAAATTTGATGCAGGATTCCCGGTTCCGTCATCGGCGCCGCCACGATTTGCGGTGGAGGCGGCGGCGGGACTTGTTCGCGCAGACGCGCGCGCTTGAAACCGCCGCCGATTGGGGTCAAAAAGCTCGCGCGCTTTTCCCCGAGCGGTTCCCCTCGACTCGTTCGCTCGCGGTGACGAAGCGCGCTGTCGACGGCTTCGCCCGCGCCTAGATCTCTACAGATGGTGGAAATTTCATTCATCATCCCACCCTCGACGGCTTGCGTCGGGCCGTTGCGCAACACGTCGAGCAACACGTTCTTCAACTCTTTACTAACGCTCGCCGTCGCCGCCGACGCCCGCTCGTTGGCCTCGATCTCAGCTTTTTCTCGCACGGCGTGCGCTTTCGCGTACGCGATGAGCACCGGCGTGCACCCCGCGGCGAGCTCAGCCTTCTTCACGCTCAATTTCCCCAACGCCGCCACGAGCACGAGCGCCAGCGGTCCCGTCGGTTTCGCCCCTTCGCTCAAATTTCGCAGCGCCTCCTGCAATTTTTCCGACAGCGCGACCGCATCCGCCATCATCTCCTCCAAATTCAGCGTCTTGTGCCCCGGCTTCACGACGTTCGATCCCCAACCCTCGCCCGCGAGCGCCAGGATCGCCGTCTCCGTCGTCTTCGCGCACGCCATCCGCGTCCCTTCGTTCGCGCTCTCATCCACCGCCACCGCGCTCGCGCCTTCGATCGCCTCCCTCGCCGCGCTCCACGCGTCCTTCACCGTCTTCACCACTCGCGTCGCGTTTCCCTTCACCGCGCTCACGATCAACGCCTCTCGAAACAGCGCGCCGACGCCCGCGCTCGCCCGCTTCGCCGTCCCCGCGTCTTCATCCCGCGTCATCTCCCCCAGCGCGCGCGCGCACGCCCCCAGCCATCCCTCGCGCGCCTTCCCCAGCGTTTCGCACGCGCTCGCCGCGCTCTTCCGCGTCGTCGCGCGCGTCGCGCGTCCGAATTCGATCACCCGCTCGACGATTGCCGTCAGCTCGCTCGCCTCCGCCGCGTCGTTCGCGCCGTCGCTCGCGCTCGCGATCGCCGCGACGCGCGCGAGCGCGTCGACGGCGTCGTCGTCCGTCGTCGTCCGCGCCGCGTCGTCGAGCAGCCGCGCGCACGCGTCCGCGCGCGTCGTCATGATTCGACGTCGCGCGTCGACGAGTGCGGCAGACGGCGACGCGCGCGCGGGCGCGGCCGCGGGATGGCGACGGCGACGGAACCGGCGGGCGACGCGCGCGAGGACGCGAGCGACGCGCCGCGCGCGGACGACGCGCGCGACGAGGACGAGGAGGAGGAGGAGACGTGCGGATTCTGCAAGTACATGAAGGGCGGGTCGTGCCGCGCGGCGTTCGCGGCGTGGGAGGCGTGCGTGGACGCGGCCAAGGCGCGGGACGAGGATTTCGTGGAGACGTGCTTCGAGACGACGTCGGCGCTGCGGGAGTGCATGCTGCGCGATCCGGAGTATTACGGACCGATGACGGGCGAGGAGGGCGAGCGCGCGGAGGGCGCGGCGGAGGCGGAGGCGGAGGCGGAGACGGAGACGGAGGCGGAGGCGGAGGCGAGGGAACGCGCGGCGGCGGCGGACGCGAGGGATGGCGCGGTGGAGTCGGAGGCGAGGGCGCGCGCGGCGTGATGGGACGGGCGGGACGTCGACGCGATTTTTAATTTAATGTCAAACGTTACGCGTCGAGCTAATCGTCGTCCGACGACGCGTCCGGGTCGTCGCCGAAACCGGCGAAACCCTCCCCGGGGGCGTCTTGGGGGGGGTGCGCGCGCTTCGCTCGCTCGCGCGCCGCGGCTTTGGTGAGTTTGGGTTGGGGGAGTGGTTGGCGGGATTTCGCGCGCTCCGCTTGCGCCTTGGCTTCGAGCGCCGGATCGTCAAAGCCGGCGAAACCGGTTGATTTCTTTTTCGCCGCGCGCGACGGGCGGCGTCGTTCGGGTTCGACTTTCGGCGCGATGGCGGTGACTTCATTCGTCGGCGGCGCCGGTGCCGGCGCTCGCTCTTTCGGGGCGTCTTTCTCCGGCGCGGAGGTCTCCTCGGGCGCCGGCGGCGTCGTCGGTTGCTCGGCGCTCTCGTCGTCGTCTTCGACGCCGAGCGTTTTCAGGGCGTCGTCCGAACTCGTCGTGCTCGAAGTCGGCGG
>Ga0257114_1000104_pt1 | contig 63995 bp, 47 predicted proteins | sample SI112_10mmetaG_FD_190149 | JGI IMG/M metagenome (GOLD analysis project Ga0257114, IMG submission 190149) | Marine microbial communities from Saanich Inlet, British Columbia, Canada - SI112_10m | ecosystem: Environmental > Aquatic > Marine > Inlet | place: Canada: British Columbia | collected...
CGCCGCCACCGCCGTCACCGCCGTCACCGCCGCCGCCGCCGTCACCGCCGCCGCCGCCGTCACCGCCGCCGTCACCGCCGCCGTCGCCGCCGCCGCCGCCGTCACCGCCGCCGTCGCCACCGCCGCCGGAGGCGCTCCAAGCTGCCGAGCGCGTCGCGGGGACGAATTACGAAAAGGCGCAACTCGTGTGGGGCATCGAAGATATTCAAGACGATTCTGCGCCATATGCTCCGCGAGAGGTTGACGCTAATCCGGTGGTCAACCCCGCGTTTAACATCGGCGACCCCACGACTCAAGTCCGCATGTTGAAGTTCTGCGAAGCGTTGCAAAACAGAACGGACCTCGCGAGTTCGTTTAAGGAGTGCCCGATGCAGATTCTCAAAAACGTTGGAACGACGCTTTCATACCCTTGGCCGATGAGCTCGGCGCAAATCTTAAGTGTCATCACGTCCATCGCGACGCAGAATCCCGGGTACAGAAAAATCTACGGCTTACAGACGGTGACATCGGGCGGCGCCTCCACCCAACGCGTCGCTTGGGTCAAGGCGAACTTCTTGTCGGGGATTCCATTTCGAATGTCGGCGACGAAGCTTGAACGAGAATATTTCAAGTTTCTCGATTTCATCGCCGAGTTTGAAGCAACAACGTTTCAGTACTCCGCGACGAATGCGAACGGGTCGGTGACGCTCCATTCCGCCCCTCCCACGGCGTCGGCGACAGTGAGAGTGACCTCCGAGTGTTGGGTGCGCATGGCAACGGAGCTGCAAGCCATTCGAGGCACGGTGAGCTCGATCGCAGTGTCCCTCGCGTTTGCCGTTTTCGCCACGCTCATTTTCACCGGCGACGTCTTTGTGGCTCTCATGGCGCTGCTGAGCATGCTCGCCATCATCCTCGCCGTCATCGCGATTCTAGTCGCGCTCAAGGTGAAGTTTGGCATCGTCGAAGCGATTTCGCTCACAATTCTCGTCGGCATCTCTGTCGACTTCAGCTTGCACTTGGCCGAGTCGTTCACGCGCTCACACTTCACGAGTCGCGGCTTGCGCGGCGTCGACGCGGTCTCGCGCGTCGGTTATCCGATTTTCTCCGCCGCGATGACGACCATGTCCGCCGTCATACCGATGCTTTGGTGTCAAGTCCAAGTTCTCGTGCGCTTCGGACAAATCATTCCTCTGTGCATCGTGATGTCGTTGGTGTACGGCGTACACTTCTTCCTCCCGATGCTCATGTCGTTCGGGCCCAACGTTCCCGGCGGCGGCGCCGGAAAATGGTTGTGCCACATGGGAAAGCTTCCCGGCTTGCTCTTCAGCACGCAAACTCGCCGCATGATTTTCCTCGTCGCCTCCGGCATGATCTTCGGCTTTTTGCTCCCCGCCACGCGCGCGCTCCTGTACGAGGACGGCGGCTCCGCCTTCGCCGTCGTCGCCGGCGGCTTCGCCTTCCTCTCCGCCGTCGCCGTCTTCGTCGAGCGACGATGTCATCTCCGCGCCGTCGCCGCCGCCGACCCCTCCGCGCGGTCCCACGTCGCTCGCGCCGCTCGACTCGCCGCCGCTCGACTCGCCGTCCCCGCCCCGCGTCCGCGTCCCGTCGACGCGCGACCTTCGCCTACGCCCTCGCGCGCGTGAAAACATGTCAGACTTTTTTTCCCGCCAAAAAGCGAGTCGACGTCATGGCGAACGCGTCGCGCGTCATCGCGTCACTCTCCCGCGCGTTTCATCGCGCTTCGCGCGCCGCGACCGGTGCGCGCGACACGCCTCGGACGCTCGCGTCGACGACGCCCGTCTCTTCGCGCGTCTCGATCGCGCGTCGAATCGTTCGCGCGATCGATTCGAATCGATTGTTTAAACAATCTTATCGCGTCGCGTCGCGATCGCGATCGAGCGGACGGACGCGATGTCGAGCGCGCGAGCGACGACGCGCGCGACGATCGCGTCGAGGTCGGTGACGGCGAGGCGCGCGACCGGCGCGAGGGCGGCGCGAAAAACGACGCGGCGACGCGCGAAGGGCGACGAAGCGACGACGGCGGAGACAGCGCTGGCGGCGACGAATCCGACGGATAAAAAGTACGTCGCGTTGAACGGGGTGAAACTGGTCGTGGACTTTGAGATGCACTACGAGACGAAGTTTGGGGAGACGGTGTGCGTGCTGGGGAGCCACGAGGCGATGGGGGCGTGGGAATTGGAGCGGGCGACGGCGCTGGAGTGGCACGAGGGGTCGGTTTGGAAGCTGAGCGTGGAGTTGCCGGCGGGGGGGGTGTTCTTTTACAAGTACATCGTCAAGGGCGCGAACGGTGAGGTGTTGCGGTGGCAAGACGGAAGTAACTCCATGCTCGTGCTTCCGGAGAGCTGGAACGTGCCGAACGGATCGCACTACCTCGTCGAGGATAACTTTGCGGGCGTGCCGAACGAAACGACGGAGATTTCCGAACACTTGCTCGCGGGTAAGCTCGTGAACGCGCAAGGCGAAAAGACGCAATTGTTGCAACAACTCGAGGTGCAAAAGACGATGACGCAAACCGCGCTCGAAGAACTTTTGCTCGCGCGCGAAGATCTCGCCAGAGCGCAATCAAAGTTGTTGTCGGCGTCTTCCGAAACCGCCGCCTACGACGTCAACAATGGCAACCAAAACGGATTCTCCCGCTAATTGCGCGCCGCGAGGCGCCGCAACCGTCGATACTTTCAAGCAACGCGATAAACTGTATTTCAACGAAGTAATATCCAAGTCAAGCAGAATCATTTCAACATTAAACGTTTCTTTCTTCTAACGCATTCGCCTCGAGCGCGCGGCGCGTCATCGAGCGTCTAGCTTTTCACGAATCGCGCGCACGACCTCTTCCGCATTCGCCTTCGCGGACACTTTCCCAGCATCGATTGTATCCGGAATTGGGGCGGGAAACGGCGGAAGGAAACTCAAACCGGCTAAATTTTGTGCCCACTTGTACGGCTTGGCGTTGGATGGCGCGCACGAAGCGTCAAACGTAAAATTGGGTGCCACCACGGCGACGGCGTGATTCGGCATCTCAGACCCGTCGTCATCTGGAAACAATTCTCCGAGAAATTTCTCATCTTCCGGTTTCGATGACACGACGACGACGTGTAATTTCGTGAGATAGGTGAAGAAAACTTTCGTAGCACCGATGCCGAGCTCGACTCGGAGTGGATGTTCCTCATATAACGACGACGACGCACTCGCCGCTTGCCGCCCGCCCCTCGCTTTCCGCTTTTTGTGTCTACGATTATTCTCAGCACCTTCGTCCACGAGTTCGCCCTCCTCTTCGCTTGCCTTTTTCTGCTTGAAATTTTGCGCGTCGTCGATTCTCCCCACCAGTTCGACTTTGATTTCCTCTTCGTTCTGCTGCAAGTGCTTCAACTGCGCGTACAGCACGTGCAACGGCACTGGAAGTAGTCCGATCCGCGCGTCGAGATCTTCCGTGCTCGCGTACGCGAGATCAAACATTCGCCTCAACGGTTCGGCAGATTTGCGCACATTCGTCATCGTCGCCTCTAAACTCCCCCCCAACAGCTTCTTCTTCTCCGCTACCTGTTGTTGTAACGCCGCTAACTCCGCTTTCAACGCGTTTTGTTCCTCTACCATCTCCCTCCGCACGATGAGCTCGTGCGCTAACCGTCGCGTCATCAGTTCGTATTCGTCCCGCGGCTTCTTCGTCGGCAAACCGCGTCTCTTGGCGTCCGCCTCGTACTCCTTCAATTCCATCAACTCGATCCCTCCCGCGCTCACTCCCCCACCACTTCCCTCTGCATCCGCGTGTCGCTTCAGCGCGCTCTCTCGCCACGCTGTCTCGTACGCCACCGTCGCCGCGCGCACTCGCGCCGGGTCCGTTTCCTTGTCCCGCCGCCGCGTCCCCGCCTTGAGGTATTCCAGTCCCATCAACGCTCGCCTCTGCGCCGTTCGCACGCTCGCGAGCGTCTTCATGCACGTCTCTACGGTAGGTTTACGCGCATCGCTCGTCTTCGTTCCCTCTTCGACGAGCTGCGCGACGTTTTCGCGCAATTCTTGCGTGAGCTCTTGAATCAGCTCAAACTGTGCTTCGGTGCTCTCGGGCGTCGCATCCTCGGCGTTGGGCGCGGGCGAGGGCGCGCCGACGCGCGAAGGGACGTCGAGAGACGTCGTCGTGCGATGGGCGGCGACGGGAGAGGTTGGTTCGCTCGGTGCGCTCGCGGCGCGCTTGCGCGGCGGCATCGCGCTTCGCGAAGTGCGGGCGGCGCGCGCGGCGAATGTTGGTTTGACCGAGATTGGTCGATTCGTAATGATAATGATACACGTCTACGTCGAATGCAACTAGTCTTGATCTTCGTCGTCGTAATTATCGTCGCCGTCGTCGTCGTCGAGCGCGCGCGCGCGTAAGTCTTCGGTCTCCATGCGACTGCGCCGGCGCGATACGCGACGATGGGACTTGGTCTCGAGCTTGGCCTCGGTGCGCGTCGCGTCCTTGCCCGCCGCGGATTTAGTTTTCGTTCGCGATTCTCGACCGGACGCCATGCGTTCGGTGTCGGCGATCTGCTTGACCTCTTCGAACAGGTCGTAGTATAAATCGTAGCGACGCTCTTCCCAGCACTCGTCGACGACGACGCATCCGGGCTCGTGACGATGGGTGCAGTCGGAAAACTGGCATCGCGCGTCAGAGCTCGCGAGGGCGTCGCGAATCTCGGGAAAACACATCGCGAGCTTGTCGGTGTCAAAGCCTTCGAGGGAAGGGTAGCCGAACCCTGGTGTGTCCGCGAGGAAACCACCGACGTCGAGTCGAAGCAAGCTGACGTGCCGCGTCGTGTGTTTACCTCGACCGCTTCGCGTGCCCACGCCCTTGACGGATTGTAAATCTAAGTTTGACAGATCACTGCGCCACTTTTCATCCTCGATCGAGCGGCTTCCACGCTTGATGCCCCCGCCTCCACCGCCTTCTATGTCCATGTCGGTGATATATTTAGCATCCGGCGAGTCGCCGTCGCCTCGCTCCGAAGATGCCGATGAGGATTCCACGCTCTCGAGCGCACCGGCTAAAGCGCTACCGAAGCGAAATCTATTGATGAGCGAGCTTTTTCCCACACCACTGGGGCCCGCCAAGACGGTGGTCTTGCCTCGCAGCGCCTCCTCGAGCTCCTCCACGCCTTGACCCGTGGCGACGGAGATGACCTTGGCGTCGTATCCCCAACTCTCTAACCGCGCGCGCCAATCCGCGACTTCGACTTCGCTCAACAATTCGCATTTATTCAATACCAAAGTAAACGGCACCTTGGTCGCCTCCATGCTCACTAAGAACCGCGTCAATTGTTTCACCTCGAGAGGCGGCTGCTCGAGCGCGAAGACCAAAAGCGCCTGGTCAACGTTCGCAATCGGCGGTTCAACGAGTTCACTTCGCCGCCCAACGACGTCATCAATCATACCCCGACTTTGCACCCAATCTACACCGCTCAGCACGACCTCGTCACCAACGAGCACGCGCTTTTTAATCTTCTTCAACAGCGCTCGAGCGACGCACAACAGCTCCGTCGTTCGATCCTCCTCGGCTAGCATCGCCTCCAATCGCTCCACGTCTTCCCTCGCCCCCGCTTCGCTCGCCCGCATTTTCGCCTCTTCGAGCTGTCGCTTCCTATCTTCATCGTGCGCACCGACGACGACGTCACCATCGACGACGACGCGCAGAAAGTTGGCTTGCGCCGTCACCACCGTCCCCGTCAGCGGCGTCCCGTCCGCGTCTCCGGCGCTCGACGCCGTCGTCAGCGCGCGCGCGCCGTGCGCAGCGTGTCTCACGAATGCACTCGCCGTCCGCGCCGTCCGCACGCGCGCGCGCATCGCTCGCGCGAGCCGCACCGACGCCATTTCGCTCGCGAAGCGCCGCATGCTCGACTCACTTTTCGAGCGACGTCGACGCGGCTGGCGTCGCCGCACGCGCGAAATCGCGCGTCACACGACGCGCACGCGCGACGCGAACACCCGCGCGTCGTTCGAAGCGGCCTCCCTCGACGGTGATGGTCGACGCGCGCGGAGGAGTGCGGTGCGGGTCGCGCGTCGACGAACGCGCGTCGGCGGGCGGCGAGCGGCGCGAACCGTCTCGCGCGGAGGCGAAGCGATGCGCGACGCGACGCGCGAAATGTACTGATGATCGTTGTTAAACGCTACTATTCTTCTTCTCAACTCAGCTTTAAACGTAATTTAATGTGGTGGGTTCGTGAATAATGCGAGCGAGCGTCTCGACTCGCGCCGCCGCGCGCCTCTGGAGTCTTCGCTTATTTAAAATCCGTTCTCTTTTTGGAACTTTTGGATCGCGTCGAGCGCCATCAGAGTGAGCATGGCGTGCGGAGCGATTCGAACGTAATACGTCGGGAAACCGGTGTAAAACTTGAGCGGACCGCCGCTCGCCATGGTTTTCCCGCAGCAGTCCATGAAGCCTTTGAACGGCATCGTGCCATCCGGGTTCGGCTTTTGCTTTTGCAATTGCGTCTTGACGTAATCGAACGGCAAAGAGAAGAAGGAGGCGAAGAAACCGGCGATAGAGGCCGCGCCGAGCGTGGCCGGGAAACCGGTGATCTGGTTCGCCGCCATCATTTCCTTGGCTTGGTCGTTCGACGCGAGCATGCCCATGTTCAACGCCATCGCGCGAATGCTCGTCGTCCCGGCGCCGGTGAATAATCCGCCGACACCATCCTTCTTCACGATGTCCACCAAAGCGTGCGCGACGCCTTTATAGTTGCGACGCTGATCCGGCGGCAACGTACCGTCCGCTTGCATGCGAATGAGCGACAAATCCGCCGGCGAACCGACGATGGCGCCCAAACCGCCCGCCGCCAGCCCCGCGCCCGCCTTTTGCGCCAGCGACAAGTTCTCACCCTTATTCGATTCCTTCAGCGCGTTGACGAATTGCGAGTGCAACCCCAATCGCGCCGTCGTGTACGTCGCCTGTCTCAGCAAGCCCGCGGACAATCCGGTGTACAGCGCGCCGAAGCCTTCGTTCTTCACGATCGCCGCCGCCGTCCCGATCGGTCCCCCCGTCGACCCGAGTTGCAATCGAACCTTGATGACTGTCGTCCCACCGCGTCGCTCGCCTCTCCGTCAGTCTTTCCCGCGTCCCTCTCGCGCCGCGCCGCGTCTCGTCCTTCGTTTTCCATCGTCTTCTCGCGCCCATCATCATCATCATCATCATCGCGCGTCGTCCCATCGCCAGGTCTTCGTCGCGCGCGTCGCGTCGCCGACGCACTGTCTAACGGCTGAATCACGCACGTGGCGCCCATGCCGGACAAACCACCGTTCATGTACGGCTTCACCGCGCGCCACACCGCGTTATCCGACATCGTCGTCGTCGTCGCGTCGCGCGATGGCGTCGCCGCCGCCTCAGCGCGCGACTCGTGGCCCAAACTGAGACTAAAAGAGACACACGGACACAGACGAGCGACGCGAGGGATCGCGCGCGCGCGACGCGCGGCGGTCACGTGCGGACGCGCGCGGACCGAGACGCGCGCCGACGGACGCGCGCGATGGTGCTGAATGACCTCGGGAATAAAATCGCGAGCGCGCTGCGATCGCTGAACGCGCACGTCGTCGTGGATGAGGAATTACTCGACGCGTGCCTGAAGGACATCACGAACGCGCTGCTCGCGAGCGACGTCGCGGTGCCGCTCGTGGTGCGAATGAAGAAGAACATCGTGCGAGAGGTGGATTTGGATAACATGGCGAGCGGGATGAACGCGAAAAAGGTGCTGGAGCGGGCGGTGTTCAAGGAGCTGACGGCGCTGCTGAACGGGGGCGGGGACGCGAGCGGGACGAAGACGAGCGGGACGAAGACGAGCGGGACGTGGACGCCGAAGAAAGGGAAACGGAACGTGGTGATGTTCGTCGGATTGCAGGGGGCGGGGAAGACGACGACGTGCACGAAGTTTGCGCATTATTACGCGAAGAAGGGGTTTAAACCATCGTTGGTGTGCGCGGATACGTTTCGAGCGGGGGCGTTTGACCAGTTAAAACAAAACGCGACCAAGGCGAAGATTCCGTTTTACGGGAGCTACACCGAGAGCGATCCGGCGACGATCGCGGCGGCTGGGGTGAAGCGGTTTGAAGAGGAAAAATCGGACCTCATCATCGTCGATACGTCGGGGAGACATAAACAAGAAGAGGCGTTGTTCGAGGAGATGCGAGAAATCGCGAGCGTCACGGAACCGACGATGACGATTTTCGTGATGGATAGTTCCATAGGTCAGTCAGCGTCGGATCAAGCGAAAGCGTTCGCGAGCACGGTTGACGTCGGTGGAGTGATTATGACCAAACTTGACGGTCACGCCAAGGGCGGGGGCGCGATCTCGGCGGTGAGCGAAACCAAGGCGCCGATTTTATTCATCGGTACTGGAGAACACATCGGCGAGCTCGAAGCGTTCGAGACGACGTCTTTCGTCAGTAAATTGTTAGGAATGGGAGATATCAAAGGTTTAGTCGAAAAGATGAACGAAATCGTCCCCGAAGAGAGCGCGGAGAAGCTTATGGAGGCGTTCGGGAGCGGCACGTTTACGATGCGCCTTCTTTACGAACAGTTTCAAAACTTGCAAAACATGGGTCCCATTTCGTCCATCATGAGCATGGTGCCCGGAATGGCGGACATGATTCCCAAGGGCGGCGAAGAGCAAGGCACGAAGCGCATGAAGTCGATGATGGTGTTGATGGATTCGATGACGGATGCCGAGCTCGACGCCCCCAACGCTTCCAAAATTTTCAACGTCAAGCGCATGGAGCGCGTCTGTCGCGGCGCTGGTCGCTTACCGTCAGAGATGATCACCCTGCTCGAAGAACATAAACGTTTGGGTAAGATGATGGGCAAGATGAAAGGCATCAAAATGCCCGGCGCCGGCGGCGCGCGCGGACGAGGCAACCCCCAAGCGATGCAACAACAAATGTCCCAAATGGCCAACGCGCTTCCGCCCGACATGCTTCGCATGATGGGTGGACAGCAAGGCATGATGAACATGATGAAACAATTCGAGGGCATGGATCCGAAGGCGATGCAGGGCATGATGAAAGGAATGATGTAATCCGATTGACAATTCTTGTAGTTTCCGCGTCGCCGACGCCACAACGCGTCCCGAAGCGCCATGCTCGCCCCTGCCCATCGCGCTCTGGCGCGCGCCATCCGCGACGCGCGGCGACCGTTCGTTCGCGCCTTCGCCACCGGTGAGAAATCCGCGATCGCGTCGGCGATCAACGAGATAACGAGCCCGCGCGAACTCGACGAAATCGTCCCCGCGTCCCACACCACCGCCATCGTCTTCGACTTTTACGCCGACTGGTGCGGGCCCTGCAAGCAGCTCACGCCCACGCTCGAGCGCATCATCAAAGAGCGATACCCGAAGGTGGCGCTGGTGAAGTTGAACGCCGATGCGCCCGCGCTGGCGCCGGTGATGGAACAATTGAGAATCAGCTCGCTGCCGACGGTGATGGGGCTGTCGCGCGGACGCTTCGTCGATCAATTTAAAGGCGCGATCGGCGAGAGCGACGTGGTGAAGTTCGTCGATGGATTGATTCGTGACTTAGAGCTCGACGATGGGGCGACGGGGGAGGACGAGGAGGTGGGAGAGGAAGACGGGGACGCGGCGGCGACGCGAGAGGACGCGGTGGCGGCGACGTTCGCGGCGACGTTCGCGGCTGACGCGACGACGAGAGAACGCATCGCGAAGACGTTGAGTGAAGTGATAAATGCGAAAGAAAATATCGGACCGGAGTTAAAGTGTCGAGCGCTCGCGGCGAGCGCGATGTTGGCGATACGAGGGGACGCGCCGGACGAGGAGGGAGCGAGACGACTCGTCGACGCCGGAAGAGGATTAGTCGAGGGATTCGCGGAGCCGCGAGAGTTGGCGTGCGCCGAGGCGTGGATTGAGTTGGTGAGCGACATCAAAATGTTCGGCGTGTCGACCGATGTCGGCGCTCTCGAAGCCGTGCACGAGGCTGAACCGAAGAATTTTGACGCCGTGCGCGCGCTCGCGTTGGCTCGCTTCGCAAGCGGCGACCAATCGGGCGCGTTCGACGTCGCTTTGCTCGCGGTGAAAGCTGGATTCGGAGCGAACGAGATCAGAGAGGAGGGTAAAAAATTAGTCGTCCAGCTCATCAGCGCGTGCGCGCCCGGTGACCCGCTCGCGGAGGCTACTCGCAAGCGACTCGCGAGCGCCTGGTTCATTTAAATTTGTTACACTTCAATTCATCATTTTTTTACAACACTCATCAAGCCTCTGCGACGCGAAGACGCGCGTCGTTTCTTCGTCCAACCATCGGACCTTCGTTCAACCACTTCTCGACTTGCCCAACGATGATGGCGCGCGCCTCGACGAGGGCATCCGTGTCGGTGTCCTTGGGTGGATGCGTCCAAGCGTGATGACTGGCGCCCTTGACGATCAACGCGGGTTCAAATCTCGGTGCAAACGTATCGGAAACGAAACTGTTTGCGATCCAAGGGTCGATACTTCCAGATGGAAACATGATGCGCGTGCCACCTGGGGTGATGCTCCCGTAGCGCGCGTTCGAACGCTCCACCGCCAGCCTTGTTTGTTCGGCGCTGACGCCGAAGACGTCGGCGCAAATTTTGTGATACGCCTCTAAAGGCATGGTCGGAGGATCGAGCTTAAATGGGCACTTCGAACTTTTTTCGCACGTTTGGAAGAAGGCGAACTCGGTGCACGTCTGCCAAGTCCACTGTCGCTCACCCTCGCCCTTCGGATTTGGAATTTCACTCTTCAATTCGCGCATATACGCTTCAGAATCGAGCGACACGCATTCGCCGCGAAACACCGCGGCAACGTGCGCGGCGAGCGCAGCGAGTTTGTCCTCTCCGTGAGACGTCATGATTGTGCACGCCTTGGCGATGTTAAAGCACGAATCATCGTCGGCTAAGCACGACGGATCGTTATTTTGCGCGGGAAACATCGCTCGGAGGACGTCGGCGAAATCGTCCCTCGCGCCGACGCCGTCCAACGCCTCGTCGCCGCACACATTGAACTGCTTTTCTAATGCCCGACGACCGCTCGATGTTTTCAAAGCCTCGTTCAAACGTACGGTAAACGCGTTCTCTACCGCGGTGTAACACGCGTCGCTCCCGCCCACGTCCTTTTCTCGCAACGCGTCGCCGACGACTTCGTAGTATCCGCGCATGTCAATTTGCGCTCGCACCGGCGCCGAACTCGCGACAGCGGCGTGAAATACGTGAGGAAACTTCACTCGCGACCAAGCGGCGAGCATGCCCGGATACGATCCCCCGAAAGCGATCACCTTACTGTACTTCCTCCCGTCGTTCCGCGGTTCGATTTCCAATCCGTACGCCGCCGCCGCGAACCTCGTAAACGTCACCAAATCCTCCAACGCCTGCGCGCTGCTCAAAAACCGCAGCGACTCGACGCTCAAATCCCCCGTCGGTTGACTTTTCCCATAAAATCGATGTTCCAGCGCGAAGAACAACCCTCGATGCTTCTTCGCGAGCGCCGTCGCGATGGCGCAGTGCTCGCCCCCGTCCACCGCGACGTCGACGTCCAACGCCGGTCCTTCGCCGCCGACGCACACGAACACCGGCGCGCCGCGTTCCGCGCTCGCGTACGCATCGTTCACGAAGTAACGCTGCGTCCAGCTCGCGTTCAGCGCGTTATCAAAGTGATCGAGTCGTTGTTCGGCGAACCAGCGCTCGTGCGCGCCGATCGATGTTCGCGCCGATGCGTCGTGACCACCGCCTATTCCGCGTCGAATCGCGCGCGCGCGCAGCGCGTCGACGCGCCATCGCGCGTTGACCGATATCGCGTCGCACGACGCCGCGGAAAGCGCGAGCGCGAGCGACAGCGCGGCGACGACGCGCATGATTTGACGCGATCGAACGACGCGTCGTCGAGTGACGCGCACAACCCGACGCGCGCGTCGCCGCGTCGACGTCGACGGACCGGCGGAAGGGTGGAAAATAATTTACGCGCGCGCGCGCGACGATGTCGAGGCGAAGAGGCGCGGGCGCGAGGACGCGGACGAAGGATGGTGAAGCCGACGCGAGAAAAACGCTCACGGGAAAAACGCTCACGGGACAGACGATGGAATCGCTCACGGATCGCGCGTTCGCGTACGGGTTCGTCCCGCCGGTGGTGGAGGAATACTTTTTCCGCGGTGGACACCGCAGGGCGCGGTGCGCGCCGCTCGACGCGGGAGTGACGGCGGATGCGGACGGCGCGAACGCCGGCGAGGAGGCGCCGGAGGAGGACGCGGCGACGCGCGCGGCGATTCGGAGGTTGAATCGAGCGATCATGGCGAGTTGGCGAGACGATGGCGACGGTGCTTACGAACCTGATGTTAACGATGAGTGGACTCGGGTGAAATACGAGTTCGGGGAAGCGTGTGAGGCGGATGACGGTGGAGAGGAGGAGGATCCCGAGAGCGAGACGGCGCGAGAGCGTCGGTGCGCAAACCGATTGATGGATATGGTGGAAAAGGATGTGCACGCGTGCGTGCCGGCGCTGGAGATGATGCAAAGGATGGATCAAAATATAGATGCGTTTGAGGCGTTCGTGGACGATATGGAGCGACGGTTCGCGCTCGGGACGTTACCTAAAAGAGACGTGCTCGGGGACAAGTATTTGTTTCGATGGCGCTTCTTCGTGCTGAGCGTCTTCGTCCTCTGCATCGCAATCGCGGTCGGTGTCGCGCGTTCGCTCGCTCGGTTGATTTTCGGTTGATTTTGTGAGCGCGTAAATTTTTCATGCGTAACTTTTTCGTAACAATTTCATCGTTTAATTAAAGTCGTTTCGTTCAGCCCTTAATCGCCTTCGAGATGATTTCAAAGAGATTCGGCGACAACTTTTGCGCAAGCAATCGTTCGAGTTGCGCCTTCATCAGGTTTTGGCGATTTTCGTCGTACAACCGCCACTTCGTGAATGGTGAAGCCATTCTCGAAGATGCCTGCGGGTTAATGGCGTCGGTTTGCAGCAAAACATCGGCGACGAATTCGTATCCGCTGCCGTCGGCGGCGTGGAAACCTTCGATGTTGCCGCCGGCGAAGCCGCCAATGAGGGAGTAAAATTTGTTCGGATTCTTCGCGTCGTATACGTCACTCGCCATGAGTCGCTTCATTTCGTCGATGGCGTTGGCGCCTCCTTTACCGGCATCAGAAGCAACCATGCGAAGCCAAGTGCAACTGACGTTGTTGTCATCCTTCCACTTGTTCAAAAAGTCATCAAACGCCTTCTTCTTCGCGGCGGAAGAATCGTCGTGTCCGCACAGACCAGTGAGCGCGGAGACGGTATCTGTCATGTTCTTCGCGCTCGAGTACGCGCTTGCGATGGAGCTAGACACGTCATCACCACCGATAGAGCCCAACATACGAATCGCGTATCCACGCAAGGCACGTCGCGAGACCTGCGGTCCGTCCACGTCGTACGCCAAACCGGCGGCTTCGGCATCGCAAGTCGCCAACGCCGCCTCGAGCTCGACGCGAGATTCCTTGGCAAACGCGCGAGCAAATGCCTTGCACACCCTATACGTATTCACCGGATTCACACCAGGGGCGAGATCTTGAATCAACTGGCTAGGTCCAGGAAAATTCAGTGCTTCCTCGACCCACGCACGATCGAGGACGTTGGCGGTCGCGTCCTTCACGATGCCACGGCAAGCCGCGGAGTATTTCGCCCATGACGGATCCGAAGTAACATCCACATCTTCAATTTTGAGCGCTTTGTCATCGTTGTGCTTTTTGCACAAGCGAATCAAAATACTCGTCGCAATCTTCTGCGCCGCTTCCCATCGGTTGAATTCATCGCTATCGTTGGCGAGCAAGAACAACAACTCATCCGTGGTGAGTTCTGGAGTCATCGTGAGCTTGACTGGCGCAGAGAACCCGCGCAAAACGCTCGGCACTGGCTTGGACGTTATGTTGGTGAAGGTAAACGTCTGTTTGAATTCAGTCAACCGACACACCGCCGTCGTCTTCGTTTCGTCCAAAGTCGCCTCGGCGTCGCCTTCACACTTGATATCGCCATCAAGCACCATATCTTTGCCATCTTCGCCGAGCAAACCGACAGCGACGGGAATGAGCTGCGGTAGTTTCTTATCCGCCGCGCCCTTCACATCATTCGTCTGTGGTAACGTTTGCGTTAAAGTCAACGCGTACGTTTTCGTGACGGCGTCGTACGTGCCTTCGGCGTTGAGCGCCGGCGTGCCCGCTTGAGAGTACCAACGCTTGAGCTTTTCAATGTTCGTCGAGTTTGCGTCCGACATGGCTTGGAAAAAGTCCTCCGTCGTCACCGCTTGACCGTCGTGACGCTGAAAGTACAAGTCCATGCCCTTGCGAAACCCGTCCTTGCCCAAGAGCGTCGAGTACATTCTAATGAGCTCCGAACCCTTCTCGTATACAGTGAGGGTGTAGAAGTTGTCAATTTTTTGATACGCCTCGGGTCGAACTGGATGCGCGAGCGGCGACGCATCCTCCGCAAACTGCGCCGCACGCAAGTATCTCACGTCTGCGATACGCTTGACCGCGCGAGAGTGCAAATCGGACGTAAACTCATGGTCTCGGAACACAGTCAGACCTTCCTTGAGCGACAGTTGAAACCAGTCGCGGCAGGTGACGCGGTTGCCCGTGTAGTTGTGAAAATATTCGTGACCAATGACTCCTTCGATGCGCTCAAACGTCGCATCTGTCGCGCTCTCTTCCGACGCCAACACCAAGCGAGAATTAAAAATGTTCAAAGACTTGTTTTCCATCGCGCCCATGTTGAAGTCGTCCACGGCGACGATGTTGAACAGATCCAAATCGTACTCCAAACCAAAGCGATCCTCGTCCCACTTCATCGCTCGCTTCAAGCTTGCCATGGCGAAATCGCATCGATCGATGTTCTTTGCCTGCGCGTAAATCTTGAGCGCCACTTCGCGACCACTCATGGTCGTGAACGTGTCCTCGACCACCGCTAAATCGCCCGCGACGAGCGCGAACAAGTAGCACGGCTTTCGCCAAGGGTCTTTCCACGTCGCAAAGTGCGCGCCGTTCGCCGCGTCGCCTGAATCAATCAAATTTCCATTCGAAAGCAACACCGGATACTTGGCCTTATCCGCCGTGATCTTCGTCGTAAACACGCTCATGACGTCCGGACGATCGGGATAGAACGTGATGGACCGAAATCCCTCAGCCTCGCACTGCGTGCAAAACGTTCCGCTCGATTTGTACAACCCACTCAGTTCCGTGTTATCCTGCGGCTTAAACTTCGTCGTGATCTCCAACTCAAACCTCACGTCGGGCGTGTCTTTGATTATCATCAGCGTGTCGTCCCCATCCGCCTCAATCGAGTACCGATCCGCGGGTAACGTCTCGCCGTTCACGCGCGCGCCGAGCAGCTCAAAGAACGGCATCTTCCCGTTCAGCACCAGCCCTCGCGTGCGGTCGCGTCCTTCGATCGGCGTAATCACCGACATCGCCGTGACGGTGGCGTACTCACCATCGAGCGCGAAATCGAGCGTTACCTGCGCGCGCGCGCGCGTCAGTCGTCGGTTTTCTTTAATATTTCTCAGAGTTTCAGATCGCATCGCGTCGCGTCGCGTCGCGTCGCGTCGCGTCGCGTCGGCGCCGCACCTCATCGTACGCGTACGGGAACGGGGCGTAATCACTGAGCCTGATTTCTTTGGGTTCGGCGGTGGCCGTCATCGCGTCGGGTCGCCGAGTGTGGACGCGGCGGCTGCGGTCCAACTGTCTCGTCGTTTCCAGATGGTGCTACGCGCCGGTACGCGCGCCGGTACGCGCGGGCAATGGGCAATCGTCGTTATTACAGCGCATCGTCGAGAAGCAGCGCGCGAAGGGGCGCGCGCTCGACGTTTTCATTCTTGAGCGCACCTCGAAGGACGCACGGGATGGGAAGCGCTCGCTCGCGCGCGCGCGACACGTCCGCGCGAGCGCCGCTCGAGAGGCACGTCAAACCGCCGGCGGCGGACGCTAAACGCAACGCGTCCGCACACGTCGCGTCGCTCGCCATCGCGGCGCAGAAGGCACCGACAAACGCATCTCCCGCACCGACGGTATCGATGACGGTTTCGTCGTCGCCGAAACGCATCGCTTCGACGCGCGCTTCGTCTTGGGAATTTCCATCGCCGTCGCGAACAAACGCCTCGCGAAACGTCAGATCTCGCGTCATCACCAATCGCGCACCAGCCGCGCCCATGGTGTACACAATCGCTCGATTCCGCTGCGGTCGATCGCTCGCCCGCGTCGGCTCGTCGAGAATCTCGTACGCCTCTGAGATTGCTCGAGCTTCGCTTTCGTTGACGACGACGCAATCCACCTCCTCTATCAATTCCAACGATATCTCCGTCGCTGGCGCGTAATTCAACACCACGACGCACCGAGGGTTCACCGTTCGCATCATCCGCACCGCGTCTAAGTTTGCGCTCACCGGAACTTCTCCCTGAAGCGCCAAAACCGCGCTCTCGTCGCCCTCTCTAAAGCGCGCGCGCGCCGCGTCGTTCGCGCCGGCGCACACGACGATCATGTTTTCCCCCGACGCGCGCTCGCACAGCACGCACGCGGACCCAGTGGGCAACGCATCGTCGCGCGTGACTTCCCGCGCGATCACGCCCGCGCGCTCGAGCTGCGCGACGCTAAAATCGTCGTCTCTTCCGACGCGTCCCCAAAAGTGCACTTCGACTTCGACGCCCGCGCGCGCCGCCGCGCACGCCTGATTCGCCCCTTTCCCGCCCGCGAGCCTGGCGTACGCGCTATCGCCCCCCACGGTCTCGCCCGGGCGCGGAAACGCGTCGACCGCGAACGCGTGGTCGACGTTCACGGAACCGAAGACGGAGAGTCGCGGCATTGTGACGCTCGGGACAGCGCGCGCCGAGCGTTCGCGATGGGCGCGCGCGCGCGCGCGTCGCGCGACGCGCGCGACGACGACGACGCGAACGACGCCGACGTCGACGCGCGCGCGGCGCCGGCGCGGCGCGCGCGCGAAGAAGACGAAGAGACGACCGCCGCCGGGAGCGCAAAGAAACCGACGCTCGACGCGAAGGCGCTCGAGCGCGTGCGCGCCGATCACGCGCGACGAGGGGTGGTGTTCCTCGGGACGATCCCGCCGTTCATGAAACCGACGAAACTGCGACAGTTGCTGAGCGTGTACGGGGAGACGGATCGAATGTACTTGGCCGCGGAGGACCCGGCGACGCGGGCCAAGCGGAAAAAGTTTGGAGGAAACACGGGGAAGAAATACGTGGAGGGATGGGTGGAATTTCGGAATAAGAAGGATGCGAAACGCGCGGCGGAGATGTTGCACGGGCGGGAGGTCGGAGGGAAGCGCAGGAGCGCGCATTATTACGATTTGTGGAACATTAAATACCTGCCAAAGTTCAAGTGGGACAACTTGACGGAGGAGATGGAATATCAAAAAGCGCTTCGAGAGAAGAAGCTGCAGCTCGAGCTGTCGGTGGCGAAGAAGGAGCGAGACTTTTATCTGGCCAAGTTGGATCAAGCCAAGGCGTTGGAGGCGATGAAGGAACGGCGGGCGAAACGGCGAGCGGAAGCGGGCGCCGAGGATGGCGAAACCGAGGAGCAGGCCTTGGCAAGATACGAGCGAGAGAAGGCCGAGGAAGAGAAGGCGGAGAGGAAGAAAATTATTCGCACGTTCAAGCAAAAGGCCGTGGAAAACCCGACGTTCGTGGATACGAGTAAGGAACTCGCAAATATGGATTTGCTGAAGAGCATTTTCACATCGTAATCGCGTCGATCGATCAATCGACGTCGCGTGTAACACAAGAAGATAGCTAAAACCCTACAGACCCTACAAGACTAAAGACTAGCTAAGCAGTCACGCGCCCGGCGCCGCCGCTGCTGACGTTATGCGAAAGATGACAATTTCTTTGCCTTCGTCTTCGCTGCGTTGCCGATGGAGCGCCTCCACCGAGCAACCGGTGCTCTCAAACTCTCGCACGACTTCATTCGTGTGCGCGAAAGCCTTACCGCTCGACGCATCTTCGGTCGAGCTACGGTCGCGCACGCTTAGGATGAGTTCGCGGACGCCGCCGCGGAGCAACGTCGAGGACGTCGTCACGAATGGAAGCAAAAGCTCTCGCAACCACACGCACTCAGCCGCGATCAAAATATCGGCGTCTCGAAACGTGAGCGCCGAATTTTGAAACGGATCACTCGGAATTTCATCCATCCAATTTAGCGTCGCGCGCGACGCGCTTCCCGATCCAATCCTCGTCGCGTTCGGCCACGCGCCGAGAAGCTCCGTCGCCGGTCCCGTTCCATTCTGTTCGATATTCCTTCGTATCACGTTCTCGCACACCGCGCGCACGTCCGTCAAAAGAACGTGCGCACCGAGCGCCGCGCACGCGAGTCCGCATTCCCCCACGCCCGCGCCCAGCTCCAAGACGCGCTCGCCCCTCCCGAGTCCCGTTCGCTCCAGGTGCGCCGTCAGCGCCTCCGCGCCCTCCCACACCCTCGTGAACCCAGTCGACGCCGCGACGTCGTACCCATCGTCGAAGAAAAACGGATCCACCTCCACGTCCTCGTCCTCGTCCCCGTCGTCGTTCGGCTCGACGTCCTTCATCCCGATGCGCAGTTCGTGCACTTTATGCGACTCCGAACCATCCGCCGCCCGCTCCCGCACGCGCACGCGCTTCGTCCTGTGCCTGTGTCCGCACCCCGCCCACGCGTCTCGCGCGTCCACCGCCGCGCGCGCGGCGTCGCGCGCCATCGCGTCGCGCCCTGCGGTCGACGCTTCGAGGATTATCCAACCGCGCGAGGTTTTGTCCCGCGCGCGCCGCGCGTCGTCACTCACGCGCGCGCTCGGCATGCGTCGCGCGCTCGCGGCGGTCGCGCGCGGCGGTCGCGCGCGCGCCGTCGCGTCGCCGCGCGCCGACGACGTCGCGCTCCTCCGCGCGCGCGATGCGCCGACGCCGACGCGGACGCCGACGCGACCCTACGCCGCGGCCGCGGACGCCGCGCGCGCGACGGCGCCGCGGCGCGAGCTCGGCGCGGTGTACAACGATTGGACCAAGGACGAGGTGCGGGCGCTGTACGCGCGACCGCTGCTGGAGCTGGTGTTCGACGCGGCGAAGACGCATCGCATGCACCACGACCCGAGGCAGGTGCAGCAGTGCACGCTGCTGAGCATCAAGACGGGAGGGTGCCCGGAGACGTGTAATTACTGCGCGCAGAGCTCGTCGTGGAAGGGGGAGACGAAATTGAAGGCGGAAAAACTGATGGGCGTCGAAGAGGTGATCGAGGCGGCGAAGAGGGCGAAGGAGGCGGGGAGCACGAGGTTTTGCATGGGGACGGCGTGGCGAGGGCCGAGTCAAGTCGGCGCGGGACAGTTTGAACGCGTCCTGGAGATGACGAAGGAGGTGAGGGACATGGGGATGGAGGTGTGCGCGACGCTGGGGATGTTGACCCCGGAACAAGCGCTGAAGCTCAAGGATGCGGGGTTGACGGCGTATAATCATAACTTGGATACGAGTCCGGAATATTACGACAAGGTGACCTCGAGTCGCAAGTACGAGGATCGGTTGAACACGATCGCCGCCGTGCGCGAGGCTGGTATTTCCGTCTGCTGCGGTGGAATTCTTGGTTTGGGCGAAGAGGAGTCGGATCGGGCGAGTCTGATGACGGTGTTGGCGACGCTTCCCGAGCATCCGGAGAGCGTTCCCATCAACGCGCTGGTGCCCGTGGAGGGAACGCCGTTCAAGGACATGACTCCGCCCAGCGGTCTCGAGATGGTGCGCGCCATCGCCGTGGCGCGCATTTTAATGCCCGCCACCGTCGTTCGATTGAGCGCCGGGCGTGTGAACATGAGCCCGGAGACGCAAGCGTTGTGCTTCATGGCTGGCGCCAACAGCGTCTTCACGGGCGATAAACTCTTGACCACGCCGAATAACGAAAAGAGCGAAGATTCTTTCTTGTTCGAAGAGCTCGGTCTCGAGGGCCGTCCGGCTTTCGTGCCGTACGCAGCGGGCGCGGCTTCGAGCGATGGAAGCGAGTGGAAACACATGAAACACGAGTTGTAATTTTCTGAATTTCTATCTGAGAGTTCATACATCCTCCTATCGACCTAACCAACGCGCGAAACGCCTAAAGCGAGCGGCGAAATAATATAATTCCTCGTACGCGAACAGCACGACCGGCAAGGTGTAATACGTCGTTCTGTACATCACCAACGCCGAGAGGGACGCAAAAAAACTGCCTTGGATTCCGGTCAAGTATTGGAAACCGTCCTTCATAAAGTCCAACGCGCTCAGCGCCCAATCACCAGCGCCTACGAGTTTTGCAAACAGCACAAAACCAATCATTCCAAACACACTCACGCACATGCACGCCGCGTACGACGAGCAACACGCCAACACAAACATCGCCGCAAACGGGGCGCCGTAAAACCGAATGAAGAATTTCACGACTTCAAATTTGTTACTATACAGCTCCGCGAACGCCAGCTTCTTGCTGAACGTCCGTCTCCATCGCTCTCGCATCGTGCTCCCGAACGTCTCGTCCGCCCGCGACCTGTGGCTGCGATGGAAAGTTCTAAACTCCAGCCCCGCGAGCGCGGCCAACTCTTCCACCGTCGCCGCGCCCCTCGCCGCGAGCGGGACGTCCACCTCCGCGTCGTCACCGCTCGTCGACGCCCGCGCGCTTTCCCGCTTCTCGCGCGTTCCGACGTCACCGCCTCGGTCACCGTTCCCCACCGCGCGCGTCGTCGACGCCGCGAACGCGCGCGCATCCGCGACGCGTCGCCGCGCGTTCGGGACGCTTTGCGCCGCGACTGGAGCTCGCGCGGCGAGCGCGCCGCCGCCGCGCCACGCGCGCGCGCTCGTCGTCGCGCTCGTTTCGCGCGCGAATCGGGCGAGCGCGCGCGCGAGACGACGCGACGCGGCGGACATCGCGCAGTGACGCGCGCCGAGCGTTACTTTATGGTACCAAAGGCGCGGAGTTGGATTAAAAGTCGCGCGCGCGCTTCTTCTTGCGCGCCTTCGCCTTGGCGGGATCGAAATAAACCCCCGTCGTGGTCGTCGTGGACTTTTGCGCGCCTTTGAGCATGGCGCGGACTTTGGGATTCGGGCGCTTTTGCAGGCGCTGTTGTTGAGGCAGCGCCTCGTCGAGCGCGGGGACGGAGCACGACGAGTGCGCGGCGTACTTTTTAAGCCACCACGCGCGCTGCTGCTGCGCGTCCAGGACGCCCGCGAACTCGATGTACCAAAACGTCTCGAACGGCGTCGTGCCTTTGGCGCGAATCTCGTGACCCTGACGTCCGGGCGCCCAATACCGGTACGGCTTGGCGTCGTCGGGAATGAGAAACAGCGGTTTCGCCGCGTCGCCGATGGACGGGGCGTAGTACGATTTCCTGCACACGAAATTCGGCAAAAGCAAAAGCCACGGTTTATTACTGTCGCGACAATACGACAAAATTCGCTTGAAATGATCGCCAGAGTACGGAGGATTGGTCACCAGCACGTCGAACTCTGGCGTCGATTTCGTCGCCACCTTTTCGTAAAAGTCCTCATTCCGATTGTACACGTTCTCGAACCCGAGGGCGTTGAGGTGGGCCACCATGGAGCCTTCGCAATAATACGGATCGTATATTCGCAGCGTCTTCTTTTCTTTCTTCATCGCTTTCGCCAGATTAAACAAAAACGGTTCCACGTCGCGGTACGCTCTAAACGGCGTCTCGCAGTGGTCCGCCTCATCCGCGTCCGCGAACGCCAGCGCCGCCTTCGTCGCCGGCGTGACGACCCCGCTCGACTTCACCGACAGGTGCGCGAGCACTCTCTCGCGCTTCGCGCGCTTCGTCGACTTCGCGCGTCGCTTCGGTTCCGCCGAGCGCTTTTCGCCCTCGCGCGCGCCGTCGCCCTCGCGCGTCGCGCCGCCCTCGCGCGACGTCGACGACGCCCCACCGCGATTGTGAGATTTCACGCGCGCGTCCTCGTCGCGCGCGGGCATGCCGCGCGCGCGCGCGACGCCGCGCGCGTCGTTTTAAAGTAAAGTCCCGAGCGCGGCCGAGCAACCGTCGACGCACATCGCGCCGCCGCGCGCGCCGCGCGCCGTCGATTCCGCCGACGTCGCGCGCGATGGTGGACTACTCAAAGTTCGATCGCATCGTCGCCGACGCGAGCGACGACGAGGACGAGGCGCGAACGCGCGCGACGCCGAACGTGACGAGACTGGATGCTGGGACGAAAATCACATTCGGAAACGGACGCGCGACGATCGCGACGCGCGCGGACGCGGACGACGACGACGACGGCGATCGCCGGGAGCGCGACGCGGACGCGCGCGGCGCGAACGAGGGCGCGGAGGGGACGATGAGCGAACGGGAGCTGCGCGCGGCGCTCGAGGCTCGGGACGCGGCGGCGGCGCGGGACGCGGCGCGAGCGACGCCGAGCGCGCGCGGCGACGACGTCGCCGGCGCGCGAGGCGCGAATCGGGAGACGTGTTTGACGAAGATGACGCGGAACGGTGGGGTGGTTCTGGACGCCGGGACGAAGGAGGAGCGGTATTATTGGCGGCAGGACGCGAGCGAGGCGACGTTGAGCGTCGTCGTGGCGCCCGGGACCAAGGCGAAGGACGCGCGCGTGCGCGTGACGGCGACGGAGGTGGAGATCAGTGTGCTGAATCGCGAGACCGGGGCGAGTGAGGTGGTCTTACGAGGTGAGTGGGCGCATGAGATCGACCCCGAGCCGCGCGACGAGGACGACGAGTACGCGCCGACGACGTTCGGCGACTGGGAAATCACAGATTTTGAAGGCGCGGACGCGCGTCGCGTCGTGCGCGTCACCGTGCGCAAAAAAGCTTCCCAAATGTTGACGCACTGGTGGCGCTCGTGCATCAAAGGCGCGCCCGAGGAGGATCCCTCGACGTTTGAGGATCGAAATTCGTCTCGCGCGGAAGCCGGGCGTCGCGCGTGGGAGGAAGCGCAGGAAATGTTTCGCGAGCGCGTGAAAACCCGGGAAAAAGTCGAAATCGACGCGCACGATTAACCGCGCGCGTCACCGTTCGATTCGTCACCGTTCAAAATCTCATTTCTTGTTCTACAACGCTATCGTCGCGTCGCGCCGTCGCCGCGACCCGCGGCTCGCGTCCGCGCTCACTTCTTCCCCAGTTCCACCTCGAGCCCGTTATACGGAAACGTCTTCGGCGCAAACGGCGTCGTCGACGGTTTATCCACCATCGTCGCTAATCCGTACACGCCGCCCAAGAACGCGAACGCGCTCGCCAGGTACGTCGCCGCCCGCGCCTTCGTCACGATGCGCGCCGGCACGTCGTCCAGCGCCGGCTCCGGGTGCGCGTCTCCCGCGTCCCACGTCAACTCCGCCTCCTCGGGTATCTATCTCGCGTCATCGCGCCCCCGTCGTCGTCGTCGTCGTCAGTCTTCGCGCGTCGCCTTCGTCGGTCGCCTTCGTCTTCGTCGTAGGGCTCCGCGATCGCCCCCGTCCGTTCCGTCCCGCGTCTCCCCTGGCTCGCGCGTCGTCGTCGTCGCGCGTCGCGTCGCGCCGTCTCGACGCCGTCGTCGTCGCGCGTCGTCGTCGCGCGCGCGTCGCGTCTCGTCGCCCTCGCGCACCTCCCGCACCGGCGCGCGCGTCGGTTCGATCGCCGGTCCCATGCCCGCGCGAGCGTTCGCGCTCGTCGCGACGCCGCGCGTCTTCGCGCCCGCGCGCGCGAGCCGCGTCGCGAGCTCGATCGCGCGTCCGCGCGGCATGCGTCGTCGCGCGTCGTCGTGTGGCGTCGAGACGACCGACGCCGCGGATTCGTGTGACGCGACACGTCGACGCGACGCGACGCGACGCGACGCGACGCGCGACGCGGGACGCGCGTCGATCGCGCGCGAGGCGACGTCGGACGCGCGCGTCGAGCGCCGCGCGCGTCGCGATCGAGCGCGCGCGCGCGGCTCGCGAGATTCGAACGCCCGGGTGGATCGCGTCGGATTGGCATCGCGCGACGCGAGCGGCGACGCGCGACGCGCGGCGCGGCGAGGGACGTCGGGACGTCGGGACGTCGACGGAGGCGAACGATGGAGGGCGGCGCGTCGATACGCGATAAGGCGATCGCGTTCGTGCGAGAGGCGGTGAAGGAGGACCAGGCTGGGGCGTACGAGGCGGCGTTTAAGTTGTACTTGGTCGCGCTGGAGCACTTTGGGGTGTATTTAAAGTACGAAAAGAACCCGCGGATGGCGGAGACGGTGCGAGGGAAGTATAAGGAGTATTTGGTGCGAGCGGAGGAGCTGCAGAAGATCGTGCAGGGGCGGAAGAACGCGAAGGAGGTGAGCGGGACGGGGGCGAGCGGGGCGCAGAGAGAGAAGAGCGGCGACGCGGACGGAGACGCGGAGTTGGCGAAGATGAAGGGCCAACTCGGTGGAGCGATCGTGACGGAAAAACCGAACGTGAAGTGGGATGACGTCGCGGGGTTGCAACTCGCGAAGGAGGCGCTCAAGGAGGCGGTGGTGTTGCCGGTGAAGTTTCCGCAGTTTTTCACCGGGAAGCGCAAGGCGTGGAGCGGGTTCTTGTTGTACGGACCCCCGGGGACGGGGAAGAGCTATCTCGCCAAAGCCGTGGCCACGGAAGCGGATTCGACGTTCTTCTCCATCTCGTCGAGCGATTTGGTGAGTAAATGGATGGGGGAGAGCGAAAAGTTGGTTTCCCAACTGTTCAGTTTGGCGCGCGAGCAGGCGCCGTCCATCATCTTCATAGACGAGATCGACGCTTTGTGTGGCGCGAGAGGGGAAAACGGCGAGTCTGAAGCGTCTAGACGCATCAAGACGGAGATTCTAGTTCAAATGCAAGGCGTCGGTAACTCGTCTGGAAAGGTGTTAGTGCTCGCGGCGACGAACACGCCGTACGCGCTGGATCAAGCCGTGCGACGTCGGTTCGACAAGAGAATCTACATCCCACTTCCAGACGAAGCCGCGCGCGCGCATATTTTCCGCGTGCACGTCGGGGAAACCCCAAACGATCTCACGGATGAGGATTACCACGCCCTCGGCGCCGCCACGGAGGGCTTCAGCGGTTCCGACATCGACCACGTCGTCAAGGATGTCCTGTACGAACCCGTGCGCAAGGTCCAAGAGGCGACACACTTCATCACCGTCCAGAATCCACCCAACGCCCCCTCCGAGGACGCCCCCGAGACTGAGTACTACATTCCATGCTCTCCCGGCGCCGCCGGCGCGTGGCCGTCTTCGCTCGAGGAGCTCGCTCGACTCGGCTACGCCGCTCGCGTCCTCCCGCCCCCGATCACCGCAAACGATTTCCGCAAGGTGCTCTTACGCGCGCGACCCACCGTCGCCGCCGCAGATCTCGAGCTTCACGAAAAGTTCACCCGTGAATTCGGCGAGGAGGGCTAGTTCCTCTCCTTCGCTCGCTTGTTGTAACAAAACATCCATCCGTCGCGACGCGTCGTTCGCCTCCCAAATTTGAAAATTTCGACAGCTCGCGCCCATCGATCGAACGTTCCGCCGCACACTCGCGCGCGCCCGCGCGCGATGGCGCCGAGCAACAAACAACAGACACTAGCCGGGTTCTTCGGCCTGCCCAACGTCCCGAAAGTCGTCGACGAGGCGTCGCCGGGGAAGTCGAGCGATGAGAATGAGATTCAAACTCAAACGAAATCGCCGATGAAGAGCGACGCCGCGTCGCCGATGGCGAAGAAACAGCGCGTCGACGACGCGACTGCGGTGGCGAACGCCGTCGCGGATGAAGCGGTGCGAGCGAAGGCGGGAGATGGCGGCGCGGTGGAGGCGACGAAGGAGGCGGAGGCGCGAGCGGCGCGCGAGGTCGACGGCGAGGACGACGACGCGATTGAAATGGATGAGGATGAGGATGAGGATGAGGATGAGGATGAAGACGAGATGGCGAACGTGGGAGAGCGACGACGAAAACGGGCGGGCGGCGGTGGTCGGGCGTTGCCGGATGATTACGAAGAAGAGTCGGAAGAGGAGTCGGGCGAGGAGGAGGAGGACGACATCGAAGACGTTGAAATCGGATCGCCGAAGACTGGGAAGATGCCCAAGGCGAAGGCGAAGGCGAAGACCAAGGCGAAGAAGGAAGAACCGGCCACGGCTGGGGTCGGAGACAAGTCCGTGGAGGCGGCGGAGCGGTATTTGGAGTATGATCCGGTGTCGAAGGTGACGTGGAAGCTCGGCGACGCGACGCCGTATTTGTATCTCGCGAATATTTTCGAGTCCATCGCGGAAACGACGAAAAGATTGGAGATCGCGGAGCTGCTGACAAATGCTTTCCGGACGATTTTAGCGAGTAAACCGACTGATCTCTTGGCGGCGGTGTACTTGGCGTCGAACACCATTCATCCGCAGCACGAAGGTATCGACCTCGGCATCGGGGATGCGACGCTCATCAAGGCGCTCGCTGAGGCCACGGGGCGGAAAGACGAATCGATTAAGAATGACTATAAGGAAGCTGGCGATCTTGGAAGCGTGGCCATGGCGAGTCGTTCGACGCAGCGCATGATGTTCCCGCCGCCACCGTTGACGGTGACGGGCGTGCTCAAGGAGTTTAGAGCCATCGCCACGACCGATGGCGAAAAGAGCGTCGATCGCAAGAAAGGTATGATCAAGAAGCTCCTCGTCTCCGCGCGCGAGTGCGAGGCGGGTTACGTCATTCGCTCGCTCCAAGGTAAACTACGAATCGGCCTCGCTCAACAGACGGTGACGCAAAGTCTCGCGCACGCCATCGTCTTGCACGGCGACGCCGGAAAGAAGAAGAAGGGCGCCGAGCTCGCCGATGCCTTGGGTGCAGCATTCGACGTGCTCAAGCAAGTATTTAGCGAATGTCCGACTTTTGATCAAATCGTCCCGGCGCTACTTGAGGTTGGTATCGAAGGCTTGCAAGAGCGTTGCAAATTCACCCCGGGTGTCCCCGTCAAGCCGATGTTAGCCAAGCCTACGACTGGGGTGTCTGAAGTGTTGAAGCGCTTCGAAGACATCGCGTTTACGTGTGAATACAAGTACGATGGAGAGCGCGCGCAGATTCACCTCCAAGAAAATGGCAAGGTGTCCATCTTCTCCCGCAACCAAGAGGACAACACGGCCAAGTTTCCCGATCTCATAAACGGTCTCAAGCGATACATCAAGCCTCATGTGAAGTCTGTCGTCATCGACTGCGAAGCCGTTGCATACGATAGAGAACAAAACAAGATCTTGCCGTTCCAGATTTTGAGCACGCGAGGAAAGAAAAACATCGTTGAATCGGAGATCAAAGTCAAAGTCGCTCTCTACGCGTTTGACTGCCTGTACCTCAACGGCGAACCGCTGTTGCGCGAGCCGATGCACAAGCGCCGCGAAGCACTTTACAGCGCATTCCAAGAAGTTCCCGGCGAATTCTTCTTCGTCACCGAGAAGACATCTCGCGATATCGATGAACTGCAAGGATTTTTGGACGAATCTATCGCAGAGAACACCGAAGGTTTGATTGTCAAGACGCTCGACGCGACGTACGAACCGTCCAAGCGCTCCCTCAACTGGCTTAAGCTCAAGAAGGATTACATGGAAGGCTGCGGTGACTCATTAGATTTAGTTCCAATCGGCGCTTGGCTCGGACGCGGTAAGCGTACGGGCGTTTATGGCGCGTACTTACTCGCCTGTTTCGACGAAGACGGCGAAGAGTACCAATCCATCTGTAAAATAGGCACCGGCTTCAGCGAAGTCATCCTCGAGGAATTGGCCAACGCCATGAACCCACACGTCATAGACGGTCCGCGTTCATACTACAAGGTATCCGACGCCATGAAACCCGACGTGTGGTTCGAGCCGAAGCAAGTGTGGGAAGTCAAAGCCGCCGACTTGTCAATCTCTCCGGTTCACCAAGCCGCGTGTGGATTGGTCGATCCGCAAAAGGGCATCGCGCTGCGCTTTCCTCGCTTCTTACGTCGCCGCGACGACAAAGAGCCCGAGATGGCGACCAACTCCGAGCAAGTCGCCGAGTTTTACAACGCCCAGGCCAACAAGCAAGAGTTTAACGCCAACGGAGATGACGATTAATAGAACGCGCGCCGCGAACGTTGTCAACGCAAAAACCAACCATTCCTCAGATGCCGCCGCGCCGCGCCCGCGCGCTCGCGCGCCGCGTCGTTCGCACCGCCCATGGCGAACAACGCCGTCACTAACTTCCACGCGAACAGCCGTCTGCACTTCATAGGCTCATGGCGCGCGCGTTACGATGTGTTTCTCGACGCCAAGCTCGCCCAAAAGCAGCACGATTCCGCGACGAATCGCACGCGCGACGTCGCGTCGACGTCGCGCGCGACGCCGCGCACGATTTTTCACGTCGACATGGACTGTTTCTTCGCGAGCGTCGCGATGCGCGCGCGACCGGAGCTGTCGACGGAGACGCCGCTGGCGGTGTCGTGGGGGACGAGCGCGAGCAAAAGAGGCGAAGTGTCGAGCGCGAATTACGCGGCGCGCGCGTTCGGCGTGAAAGCCGGCATGTGGCTCGACGAGGCGCTGCGACTGTGTCCAGAATTAGTGCTCGCGCCGTATGATTTCGCAGAGTACGAAAAAGTGGCGCTGGAGGTGTATGAAATTTTGTTTGAAGCGTCGCGAGGAGAGTGCGTCGGGATTTCGTGCGACGAAGCTTTCATCGACGTCACGAGTCGATGCGAGTCCGAGGACGCCGTGGCCGTGGCGGAGCAGATTCGCAGGGATGTTTACGCGAAGACGAAGTGCGCGTGCTCGATAGGGATCGGGTCTAATATGTTGTTAGCGAGGTTGGCGACGCGAAGCGCTAAGCCAGATGGCGCGTTTCGAGTCGAGCCGAAGGATGAGCGCGAATTCATCGCGAAGACGCGATTGGCGGATTTACCGGGATTCGGACGACACGCGGGTGAGAAGTTGCAAAAGTCCACCAAAATTCGCGTCACGGATACGTGTGAAACGCTCCTGAAAGTTCCAGTGGCGACGCTGAAGAGCGCACTAGGCGCACAGAAAACCGAAAAACTCCTCGAAGCGGCGCGAGGCATCGACAAGACGCCGTGGTGCGTGCGACCACAGCGCAAGAGCATCGGCGCGCAAATGTCTTGGGGCGTCCGGTGTGCATCAAATGAAGTAGCGATGGACTACGTTAAACAACTCGTGAGAGAGGTAGCGTACCGCATGCAACGCTTGAAAATTCGCGGTCGCGCGCTCAACTTAAAGCTTTGGCGGGCTATTCCAGACGTGAACACGATGCGAGATTATCAAGGTCACGGCGCATGCGATGTGCTGACGCGCACAAAAGCGATGCGGGAGTTGAGTAACGACACCGAACTTATCATCAGCGAGGCTCTAACGATATTGCGAGAGTTGAACGTCGAAGCGACGTCGATACGCGGGTTAGGTGTTTCGATTACAAAGTTGGAACACGGCGCGGAGACGGCGACGTCTCCGGGCGCAAAACAACCAACTCTTTCGCAAATGTTTGCCAAACGCACAGCGGAGAAAGCAACACACGAGGAAGAAACATGTGCACTCGCGGCGAGCGATGAAGAGTTGGCGGAGACGGAGTCTGAGGGCGACGACGACGTCGCGGACACGCAGTCGCAGCTGACGCAAAACGATTGCGACTTTACGTTGTTCAACTCGCAGGCGGAAATAGATAGCGACAGGGAAAGATCGATACGCGACGCATTCGAAGCCGCAGCGCGGGCGTATGCATGGCAAAGATTCGAGCTCGGACGCTTAAAACTTAGCAAGCGAAGACGCGACACGTTGAGCGAGGACGAGTACGCGAGACGCGCTTGCGCTCGAGCCGCCGATGTCATCGCGACGCAAGCGCGGAGATCATACGCTCAGGATGGTGAAACCGGTCTGAACGCCTTACTCAACGACGCTCGAGCGCTGTGTCGATCGCAAGAGCTATTACACGAAACGTACTCATCACAGGGCGCCGCGTTCATCGCCGCCTGGCTCGATCGAGTCGACTCTGTGGGCAAAACAACCGTCATCGGGTCTAGCAGTCTTTAGTTCAAATTAAGTAAATGCGCTAACATTCCTGACTAACAATCCATCTCTACGACCTTTGGCTTGGACGCACAACACACGAACATCGAGACCCGAACGGATTTCTTCTCCATCGCCGGCTCGCCGTCCAAATCCTCTGCGTACGCGTCGTCCCGCAGCGCCGTTTCCGTCGCGGTGTGAAACGAAGCCCCCCCGAGCGTCGACCCGCTCCCAGATCGCTTCACCGACGACCTATTCGACACCGGGAACGCCTGCGTCTTCACCGGCGCGATCTCTCCCGACGCCACCTTGGCCTTATACTCGCTCCACTCGCGCGTGATTTCCGGCAGCAACTCGTACGCCTTTCGAATCCCGTCCACGACGATGTTTTCAATAATCCCTCCGATCCCTCGCAGCGCCACCTGACACTCACCCTCCACCTCCACCACGCACGCGCGCGCTCCCATCTCCCTCACCGTGATCGTTCCCCTCACCACCGAGTGTTTCGTGATGTTATTCACCGTCGTGAACGCCTGCGCGAACGGCGTCGTCTTCTCCGCCCCGTTCAAATACTTCCTCGTGTCCACGAACTCCACCTTCCCGTTCGGCACCACGCGCGCCACCAACCGCGGCAGTTTTATCCCCGGCACCGTCCGTATCACGATCGTCCGCTCGTTCGTCTCCCGCTCTAAATCATCGCGCACTATCTCCAACTCTCGCGTCCCCACGCGCTGCATGTGAAAGCTTCGATACGCATCCGTGTCCTTGTCGTCGATGAACTCGCGCGCGCTCACGCACAGTTCGCTCGTGAATTTAAACTTCTTGCACTTTTTCTTCTCCCGCATCGCGCGCGATCCGCGCGCGCGCGGGAATCGCGTCGAGAAGTCGCGATCGGGACGCTTCGAGTCAACGCGTTTCAAACTGCGTCGCCTCACATCGCGGCGCGTCGCGATGCAGACGCCGCGAACGCGCGCGCGCGGGCGCGAGACGATCGATGCGAACACGCCGGACGGGTCGATCGCGCGCGGGGGCGCGCGCGGCGCGAGTAAGGGCGCGCAGACGTCGCCGTTGTCGGTGCTGCTGCTGCCGTTGAGCCCGGCGAGCGCGTCGCCGGCGAGCGCGCGCGGGATCGGCGCGAGCGGCGAAGGGACGAATCCGGCGCACGTCGTCGGGGCGTTCGCGCGGGAGGACGAGGACGGCGAGCCGCGGACGCCGCGGGGAGAGGATGCGGACTTTGGACCGTTCGCGAACGAAAACGACGGCGCGGCGCGATGGGCGCCGACGTCGAAGAGCGTCGAGGTCGAGCGACGGCGCGCGAAGACGCGAAGCGTAGATTTGGATTTTGATTTTAGGAGCGATGGACGCGATGGGGACGCGGGTGAACCGATGTTTCGGGTGTTCGGGAGGGATATCGGGAAACCGCCGCGGGGCGGCGGCGGATTGTTCAACTCGTTCGGCTCGCAGAGAGAGGGATCGGGGAGCGAAGGGATGAACGATCTATCGTCGTCGTGGGGATCGAGGAATGAACGCGAATTCGGGTCGTCGCTGTCGCGGATGAACTCGTTGGCGGAGACGAAGGTGTTGACGTCGACGCTGTTGGTGCGCCAGACGAGTGTTTCGAGCGACGGGGTGTTTGAATTTGACGAGCATTTTCAGTACGAGCAGCAAATTGGCAGCTCGCAAAACTCTGAGGTATGGTTGGTCACGAGTAAGACGAGCGGGCGCGCGTTCGTGGTGAAGAAGTGCTTGCACGCCTTCACGACTGACGCGCAACGGGCCAAGTTGCGGCGAGAAGTCGAGGCGGCGGCGTTGCTCCCAGAACATCCAAACATAGTGAGGTACTTCAGAAGTTGGCAAAAAGAGCAACTCTTTTACATACAAATGGAGCACTGCGCGTGTGGGTCGCTTTCGAGCGTGCTTGCGCGCTTGCCCCAGGGAAATTTGATCGCCGAGTTGGACGTCTGGCGTCTCGCCGCGCAAGTCGCGAGCGGCTTGGCGTTCATGCATGCGCACAAGATTATCCATCTAGACATCAAGCCGGACAACATTTACATCGATGTTCATGGTACGTGTAAGATTGGCGACCTCGGTTTGGCGTACGTGCAAGACGCGGGATGGGATTGGGAAGAAGGCGATGGAGGTTACGTCGCGCCAGAATTGCTCAATATGCTTGGAAGCGACGCGCCGGCGCCGAGCGCCGACGTCTTCTCTTTAGGTGTCACGTTGTACGAAGCCGCCAGCGGATTGCGATTCCCGAGAGGTGCGACGCCGCGCGCGTCCCTCCCGCCGCTCCCGGAAGGGAGATCGGCCGAGCTTGCTCGCCTTGTCGACGGTTGTCTGGCGACGGATCCAGACCAGCGCGCGACGGCGCAAGACGTCGCGACGTTTGCGCAAGAAACAGTCGCGCTGCTTGAACAAAACGCGGCTCGATGACTTGTACGATATCATTGTAACTAGCTTGTGTGTTATAAAAATCACTTGACTTTATCAAGATGTGGTGCTACAACGCGGCGCGATGCCGCGTGACGCTCGACGTATACCATTCATGTGTTCATTCGCGACAGCTGGTTCATTTTTTCGTTTTCGACGACGGGGCGCTTTTCAGCGCACAGGAATTCACCTTTGCCGCGAACCGCAAGGAGACCATGGTCTCCTGAGCGCTTTCTAGAGACGGCGAGACGTTGACCAACATCAACGTTTTACAATCGCCACCGAGTGAATTTTTGAGCAAATACGTCAACTTTGAGTTGCGGAACGGAATGTGCTTTTCCTTGCTCGCCAAGGCAAAGATGACGTCACCGAGACTTGAGAGAGATTTATTGATGGCTTGCGCTTCTTTGAGACGATCACCCGTGGCGCCCGTGCGGCTTAATCGTTCGCTCCCGGCCAAATCAACCAAATTGAGCGCGCCGTGGATTGGTTCACCCGCTTCGTTGACGCCGTCCAAGCAAAGTCGCATAACCATGTGCGATCGCGAGCTTCGATCGTTCATATTCGTCTTCGCTACAGCGCGAGCAGCGTTGGCTTGTTGCATCAATGACTCAACCTCCGCCGCAGAAAAAACCTCAACTTCGCACAAGTTCGTCACGCGAGTGTTTCCGTCGTCGTCGTGCTTAATCTTGTACTCAATCTTCGCACCCGGCGACGACGCGAGCAAATCTCGAATGTCTTCGTTGTAAATCTCAAGCAGTGTGGCGGTGATGGACACTTTCAAGCCTTTGGACTCGAGCAAAGATTGTGAGGCGAAAATTTGTTCCATGGACCTCGGAATCAACCCACGCTCTTCGCCCTTACCGCCCAACATCGTGTACGTTTTACCGCTACCCGTTTGACCGTAAGTGAAGATGCAAACTTTGTAACCGTCCAACGCGCTTTGCACGAGCAAAGAAACTTCATCGAAAACGTGCTTTTGACTGTCTTTCTTTGCGAAAACGCGATCGAACGTGAAATCATATTTTTTCGGCGCATCCGGAGGCGTGATTTCGAGTCGTCGGCCGGCAAATTCACCCTTGCGATCGATCGCGAGATTGGAATCGTCAAACGCACTCTCGTCTTCGGAAGACGGTCGAATGCGGCAGAACACTCGAATGTTGCCCTTCAACTCTTGAATGGTGTTGTGCAAGTGTCGGCGGGTCACCATGGCATGTAGAAGTTCTTCTTCGCGCGCGGCTAGCTGATCTTTCACCTCTTGCAGTCGAGCGATGAGCTGAGATGTGCTTCGCTCATCATTCACGATGTTGGCGAGCTGCATTTTGCACTTTGCCATCTCGTTTCCTTGCGCGGTGTGCGCGCGTTGAAGCGCGTCGAGCTGCTGTCTTACCGAGTTGGCGTCGTCGATAGCGTCTTGTGCCGCCATGGCTCTCGCGCGCTCATCCGCGGCACTTTGGTTTGCTTTTGCCAAAATTTTCTTCGCTTGACGCAGTTCTTCCTCCATCTCCCGTCGAGCTTCGACTTCCGAGCGCAATCGTTCGTCCAAGGTGGACTTTTCGAGGTTCAGCGTCTCAACTTTAGATTTGAAGCTCAACTTTTCTCCCTCCACGGTTTGAATGAAGTGCTTGAGCGATGATATTTCGTTTTCCATTTGCTCCTTATGATGCTTCAACTGTCGCGCCTCCGCTCGAGCATCGGCGAGCTCGCTACCAAGTTTTGACAACTTGGGATCAAGCGCGTCTTTGCTCGCGCGAGTGGCGATTAATTCTGCGTTCAAACGCGTAGATTCAAGCTCGGATGCGTTGGCGCGTTCGGTTTGCGTGGCAACCTTGTGCTCGGCCACGCGCAAAGATTCGGTGAGCTTGACGATTTTCGCATCAAGCGACTCTTTTGAAGTCGTCATCGATCGCAGTTCGCGCTCTGTCGTCTCGACGCGTTTCGCGCTCGCCTTGAGCTTCTCTTCCACCGCCGCGAGCTGCGGCTTCAACTGTTCAATCTCAGCAGTCAGGGTATTAAACTGCTCCTGCGCGGTGTTTCGTTCGACGCGTGCGCGTTGTAAATCAGCTGTTGCGTGATTATGTGCGTCCTCTGCTCGACGCGCGCGTTCCTCCGCGGCTTCGGCTTCGCTCGCGCTTTTGGCGGCTTTTGATCGCGCGTCGACGGCGTCCTCGAGCGCTCGCGTCATCGCCTGAGAACTCCCATCTTTCTCCGCGCGCGTTTTCGCGAGTTCATTGTGCAGACGATCAGTCTTCTCGCGCATACTCTCCCGCTCCGTCGCGTGTTCGTTCGCTTGCTGCTGCAAAGCCTCGACTTGCATCTCTAATCCACTCTTTTCCCCTCGAAGGGTGCCGATGTCTGTCGTTAACTTTGACTTATCCTCTTGCAACATCGCATTCGACGTTTTCATCTCTTCCATCTCCGCATTCGTCTCGCTCAATGTCTTCTTTAACACCGCAATTTCCTGCTCCAAGCGCTCGACCTCTTCTTGCAATCTATCCGCTCTCTCCACCGCGGCTTCGGCTTCGACGCGCGCGCGCTCCGCCGCCTCCTGCGCGTCTTTCCGTTCACGCTCAGCCTCTCCTTTCGCCCGCTCGCTCGATCTTGCCCCCTCGTTCGCCTTCTTTGCCCGTTCTTCCAACCGTTCCTGTTCCTCGATCGCCTCTCGCAACCGTATCTCAACGTTCGCCTTCCCCTCCTCCGCGACGCGCAACGACTCTCGAATCGCCGCCGCCGCGCGTTCGTGCTTGGCGTCGCAATTCGCCAGCTCCACCCGCACATCCATCATCCGTCCCATCAGTTCCCGCACCGCCGGTTTCAACTCCCCCAAGTACGCATCACACGCCTTCGCCTTACCGACCTTATCAAACTTATCCTTCCCTCGCGGATTCTTTCCCAGCAGCGCCTCCAGCGCCTCGTCTCGCGCGTCCGCCGTCACTCGCACCGCCACCTCCTCCCCACCTCCCACCGATCGGCACGACGCCGTCGATCGCGCGCACGACTGCAACACCATCCCTCCCTGCGTCGTCGCGCTCACCTCGCGTTTCGTTCGCTTCGGCGTCGTCTGTTCCGTCGTCGTTTCGTTTACTCGTTTCGTCGTCATCGTCCCATCTCCATCGCTCTTGACGCCCGTTCGCGCGTCGTTCTCCTTCCCGCGTCGTTCGCGCGCGTCCAAAACGTGCGTCTGCGGGCGCGGGATGCGCGTGCGGAAGCCGCGGTCGCGCTGCCGGTCGTCCATGCGTCGACTTTTGGCGACGATTCGTCGTTTGAAGAGAATGTCGCTTTAGTTCCCCCTCACTGACGCGCGATGTTCGCGCGCGCGAATCGTCCACGCGTCGCGCGGACGCTCGCCGCGAGCGACGCGCGCGCGAGCGATGACGGGCGCGGCGCGCGCGCGCGAACGACGGCGCGCGCGGCGCGGTCGACGCGGCGGGAGGTTTTGATCGGGACCGGCGCGGGCGCGATCGGCGCGGCGACGAGGGACGCGCGCGCGGCGCCGAGCGCGCGGCTCGCGAGCGTCGGCGAACTGGGAATAGGGACGTGGAGTTGGGGAAACACCGCGGTGTGGGTGCGTCGCGACGACGCGATGACGCGATGACGCGGGAGCGATGAGTGATGGACGACGCGACTGACGAAGCGCGAGGGACGCGACGCGTAGGATTACGACGAGTCCATGGATCCCGAACTCGAACGCGTGTTTAATCGCGCGGTCGAGGCGGGGGTGAAACTTTTCGATACGGCGGATTCGTACGGAACCGGGGCGGGATTCGACGGGCGAAGCGAGACGCTGCTCGGGCGGTTTCTGAAAAACTGCCCGAGCGATGAGGCGAAGGATGTCATCCTGGCGACGAAGCTGGCGCCGTTTCCGTGGCGGGTGACGAGTGGAAGCTTTGTGAAGGCGGCGAGGGAAAGCGCGGCGCGGTTGCAGTTGGAGAAGATTCCGCTCGGGCAGTTGCACTGGTCGACGGGAAACTACCAACCGTTGCAGGAGGGGGCGCTGTGGGCGGGGATCGCCGACGCGTACGATGAGGGCGTCATCGGTGCCGTGGGGTTGTCGAATTACGGACCGAAACAATTAAGGAAGATTCACAAGTACATGAGCGCGCGAGGGGTGCCGATTTCGACGTTGCAGGTGCAATACCATTTGCTGAGTCGATTTCCAGAGCTGAACGGCACCAAGGAGACGTGCGACGAACTGGGCATTAAGCTCATCGCGTACAGCCCGCTCGCCTTGGGGTTACTCACCGGAAAGTATAGCGTAGAAAATCCACCACCAGGGATTCGTGGGGTGGCGTACAAAGGGGTGCTACCGCCGCTCCCGACGCTTTTGGAAACCATGCGAGAAGTCGGCGATGCGCACGGCGGCAAGACGCTTCCGCAAGTCGCTCTCAACTGGTGCATGTGCAAGGACACTGTGCCTATTCCGGGCGCGAAAAATATGCGTCAACTCGAAGACAACCTCGGTTCGCTCGGATGGCGCTTGAGCGCGAGCGAAATCGAAGAGCTCGATCGCGCGGCGGTCAAGGTTGGCAAGTCGACGTCGCAAAACATATTTCAAACGTCTTAGTTTTAGCACACTGTAATCAATACAAACAATGCGTGCGCGCATGATTCGATTTCATCATTCGATTTCGTCGAGACCCGTGCGCTTGAAAGCGTTCTCGACGGGATCGGTCTCGCCGGCGACTTTGCACCTGAACGGCACAAAGGTGCCGGGTCCTTCCACGTTCTCGTTTGCGAATCGAGATTTGTTGGCCTCCCCGCTTTGAACGTCTTCGAAGCGTTGAACCAGCATCGATTCAAATTCCGCTTCTTCCTCCTTCTTGATTTCGTCGTACGATGAACCACCGGCGGCGAAATCCTGATTCACCGCGTGCTCGGGGTCACGAAGTGGATCCGTTTTCGCTGGATCGAAACCGTAGAATTCTCCTTCGTCGTTCACTTCAGGATGGATTCCTAGCTTCTCCGTCAGGTATCGCGCGTGCGCGCACCACAACACGCCGACATTGTTTCGATATGATTTTCCTTTCGTGCTCTCATCATCGCCCCCGGTAATCCTGCAAAAATGCACCAGCCTCGCGGCCTTGCGACGCGCTGCGACGACGTACGGATTCCTGGGCGGGTACTCTTTTCTCAGAGAACCATCGGGCCAGCGAAACATTTGCTCGAGCGGATTGAAACCAGCCACGCGAGGCGCATCCGGGACTTTGATGGTACCGTCATTATTGAAACCGGTTTCGGCTTCGGTCAAGCGTGGCATGTGCACGTGGTTGCTCGACTGGCGCTCCCATTTTGGTTCTTCGTCTTCATCGGTCGTGTACAGTCTGTGGAAATTCTTCTCGCGTGTTCGGGTCGGTGTGAGTGAATCTACGGGTGCGGCGACTGGTGTCGTCGCATCGTTCTTCAGCGCCGACGTCGTCGACGTGGACAAGCGAGGCATCGCGTCGAGAAGTGGCGCAAAAATCGAGGCGCGACGACGGGACATGCTCGTCGCGACGATGATGGAAACAACAACACCTTTGGTCGCTAACATGACTACGCTGTTGCTGGCTAGGTTACTAATTTCTGAACATCTAACTCATCGGTCTTTTCCTCGGTGATTGCGTCTCCCACTTTGAGATCCCGGTGTACTTGCCAATCTTTATCGGTTTCGGCGCGTCGAGCCGGCGCAAGCACCCGTGCGTCACTAGAAACGCCATCGTGAGCAACATCGTCATCGACATCGCCGCCGACGCCTTGGTGTACATCATCACAAACCAAGAAATGATCGTCCCGATCATCTTCAACGCCTGCATTTCGCTCGTCGCCGCGATGTTTCGATCCATCCACGCGTACAACTTTGCGCTCGCGTACGCGCCGACGACAGCCGTCGGATTCCTATACAACATCACCCCCCCGAACACGAGCGCCATGCGCGCGTAATTCCCCACGTACTCGAACGCATTCCCGTCTAATCGTATCTTGCACTCCAGCATCGTCTTCGGCACGGAATACGACCGTCGAAGGTGATCCGTGCACAGAAACTCGCGCCACGGCTTGGGCGGCTTTTTCAGATCATCCACCGTCATGTACGGCGTCTTGAACCGCACGCTCGCGCGCCCTCCCGAATCGCTCCCGCGCCGATCGGGGACGTCGGCGCGTCGGTCGCGGTCGCGCGAGCTCGTCGCGGGCGCGCTATCGCCGTTTTTTCGGTGCTTGACCCACTGAGTGAAATCATCTCGACCGAGGGACAGGGAGAGTGGATTACCGCTGAACACGCCGTTCGCGGCGCCGTTCGAGGCCATGACGGACGCGCGCGACGTCGCTCGCGCCGCGCGTCGATTCGGCGATGGCGCGCGCGGAAGAATGACGAGTGGTCAGCGGTCGCGACGGCGGTTCGCGCTCGAGTCGGCGGCGAGCGCGAAACGGGACGGTCGCGCGCGCGTGAGCGATTCGTGCAAGCTATGGCACTCGTGATGATACATGATTCACGGCGAACGCACCGCGATGGGGTGATTGAGGCTACTATAACGGACGCTTCTTCGCCATGCCCGCGCGACGCGGATACTTGTCCGGCGTCGGCGATAATTTCTCGCACACCACCGCCGTGCGCTTGTTTCCGTCGGGTCCGATGGAATCCACGCTCTCCGCGCGCATCGCACCACCGCCCAAAATCGTCACCGCGTTCACGGCGTCCCGAATCTCATCCGCCACCGCCGCGTTTTTCGGAGAAATCCAATACCCACCGACGCGCGCCAGCGGAACGCAAAACTCCGCCAAGACCCTCAACTCCGCCACCGCGCGCGCCGTGACGACGTCAAAACTCTCTCTCCACTTCTCATCTCGTCCTAAATCCTCCGCCCGTCCCCAGACGACGTCCACGTTCGTCAATCCGATTTCCCGCGTCGTCGCCTCCAGAAAATTCGTCCGCTTTCGCAGCGTGTCCAACAGCGTGAACCGCCATCCCGGTCGCGCGATCGCGAGCGGGATCCCCGGCAGTCCCGCGCCGCTGCCGACGTCCAACACGCGCGTCGCATCGCTTCCGATCGTCTCGCTCGCGTCGTCGAAGACTTTCAGCAGCGCCAACGCGTCGCTCGCGTGCGACTCGAGCACCTCCTCCGCGCTCGTCGCGCCCGTGAGCATCCCGTGCTCGCCCTTGTTCTCGCGAATCAGCGCGCGCGCGTAGGCGAGCATCTGTTCGCGCTGTTTCGCGTCGAGCGTCGCGGCGAGCGCGTCGTAGGGCGACGCCGCGCTTCGCGCCGTCGCGAGCGGTCGCGCGTGGAAATCGACGCACCGTCGCGCGAGCGGGCGACGCGCGGCGCGCGGGCGCGCGGGCGCGACGCGCGCGATGCGCGCGACGACGCGGATCGCGCGCGCGGTGCGCGCGGGCGTCATCGCGCGCGCGCGCGGGTGTGTGCGGTCGCGTCGTGCGCGTCGATGTCGACACGCACCGCGGCAGAAGCGCGCGCGCGCGGCGCGCGATGCGCGTCCGCGACGCGAGAGTCGACGCCGACGGCGTCGACGCACCGCCCGGGGCGGTGTACGCGCCGCGCAGACGCGCGAGGACGGCGGAAACGTCGAAGTCAACGCGGATGGAGATTTTGAAAGATTTCAAAGCGTCGACTTTAACGCGACATTTACGCGTCGTCGAGGGCGACGGCGCGGACGACGCGCGCGCGTGGGACGATAAATCGTCGTACTTTTCATCGGCGCGCGAACGAGGGAAGGAGAACGATCGCGTGGCGCGCGGGGGCGGTGATGTTGCGAAAGTAGTTGGGACGGTTGACGCGCCGGCGCCGGCGCCGCCGCGAACGCCGCGAAGGAAAAGTTCGGCGCGGTTGGCGCTGGTGGCGATCGAACAGTGGCGATGGGTGGTGCGTCACGGGAAAGGGGCGCGTTCGACGCGCGCGCGCGAGCACAGGGAGGTGCGGTTGATGAAGACGGCGTTCACGGCGATGCGCGCGCGGAGGCGAGAGGGCTCGCATCGAGCGCTGCGGGCGAAGATTTATTGGCGTCTCGGGGCGACGCAGCGCGCGTTCGCGGGTTGGCGCGGAGAGGTTGAGCGCGCGCGTGATAGTGTAATGCAGGCGCGCGTACGGCGTTGCGTGCGGAAGTGGCGGGAGACGACCGAGGCGAGAGCGGAGGCGCGCGAGGCGCGCGCGCGAACGTCGGAGCAAATCGCGTGGTATCACGATTGCGTGACCTCGATGCGTCGAGCGTTCGGGACGTGGCGACGCGCGTGCGAACCCGAGGCGCGCGGCGCGCGCGCCCGGATGGAGTTCTACGATCGATACGCGAGGAAGACGCTGTTGAAACGCGCCATCGACGGATGGAGGGACGCCGCGCGCAGGCAAATGGACGAGCGAACGAATGCGCTCATCGCAACGTCTTTCGACGAAGTGAAGACGCTTTCGCGAGCGATGCGAGCGTGGAAAAGCGCACACACCGATTCATCAAACAGCGACGCTGACGACGATAAGGTGGAGACGTTTCGCGCGTTTCAAGCGGTAAACGCTCTGTCGAGCGTGTTTTCGGCGTGGGTTGACCAAGCGCGCGAAACAAGCGAACGAGCGCGCGCGTCACAGGCGACGCCGGCAAAAACGCGCGCGGGCCGTACGAAGCACGCGTTATACGCGTGGCTCTTCGACCGCTCGAAAGCGAACGATTATGAAGAGGAGGTGCTGGATTTTTTAGAGACGCGCGAGGCTGCCGCCGCGATGGAACAGGATAAATTAGACTTAGAAGATTTCGAACAAGCCGTGGACGAATACGAGGAGCTACGCGAAGAGGCAAAGCGATTGATCGCGGAGGCGAAAACGTTGAAAAACGCGAGCACGAAAAAGGCGATCGCTCGACGTAGAGTGTTAAAGGCGACTGCGGCGTATCTGAGCCAACGCCGCGAAGAACTTTTGCCAGTGATTCGCCGAGCCGCGGGCGCCGAGAAATGGCGCTCGCGCTCGGTGGGCACGAGTTCGTTAGGATTCTCCATTCTTGATGACGACGACGCCGCCGACGATGCCGCCGACGATGCCGACGACGCGTTCTTGCGACGCAAATATTGAACGCGCACTTAGACGATTATTGTGACTAAAAACCGTGATACCGCGAATGCTAACGTCTCTTCGCAGGCTGTTTCCTACCTCCTCCGCCTCCTCCGCTCGACGACGGTGGAGGTTTCTTCTTCTTCTTCTTCTTCGCTCTCGCCTCCGCCGCTGATTTTCTTTTCAGACTTCGCTTGAAAACTATGCTCGCGCGAGGCGCGTCGTTACCGTCGCCCTCTGCTGTCATCACGCAATGCTCGAAGTCGTCTTGACAATTCGCGAACATCCAAATCGCGTCGCCATCGAGCGTTCGGATCCAATGCGACTCCGCGTCGGTCGAACCTAGAGGCCTAAAACTAAATCGCCTGGTCTCACCTACGGAGACGATGATGCTATCCGTGGCGTACCCGATGCCCATGAACGGATCGGTATGATACGCGCACGCCGCCGTTTCGCTCGGGTACAAATTAATCAAGCAGCAATCGAACCTCTCGCCCGTCTTCTCTTCCAATGCATCGCGCACTCTCGCCACCGCCGGGCACATCGGCACGGGTTGCATAATTTTCCCACTGTACGCGTACGAACCAACGTGTTCTTCGCCCATCCAACACGTCTCGCGGCGCTCGTCCACGCGCCTGCCGTCCCGAGTCGTCAACTGTTCGCGCTTGAACGGCACTTCGCGTTTCAAAGTCTCCAAATCAATCAATCCCGCCGTTAGATAGGGTTGAAAACGAAACGGAACCCCACGCATGGCGACGTCGACTTCGTTCGGCACCGCGCTCCCGCACCGCGCGAGCGCCCACGCGACCACCGTCGCGCAGCGCGGCGGCAGCGTCGCCGCCGCCGCCGTCGCGTAAAAATTCACTCTCGCCGCTTCCTCCATCTCAAACGGCGCCAAGCTCCCGAGCGCGCGCGCGGTTTCGGTAAACAACACACCAGCCTCCGGGTCGTTCCTCGTCTCGTCGTCGTCGTCGATCCACAGCGCGCCCGCGACCAACCTCGCGAACTGCGTCGCGCTCGTCGCCTCCCGCCGCGCGTCCTCCCGTCGCGTCCCGACCAGCATTTTCGCCAGCCTTTGGAGCGCCCGCGAGCACGTCTTTTTGCGTTTCCTTCGGTGGTGCAGCTGGGACTCGTGCGGCGCGAGCGACGCGTCCGTCGGCAGCGGCAACGAATCCGCGGCGGTTAAAATATCCAGCGCACTTTTCGCGTCGTTGACGAGCTGCGCGGCGCTCGGCGCGGCGGCGGTTTCGCGATCGCTCGCGTCGGCGCGACGCGCGACGACGCGTCGTCGTCGCGCGATGCGGTGCGCGCGCGCGGTACATCGCGCGGGATGGTGGCCGCGCGCGGCGCGCATGGCGCGTTTTGAGGCGACGCGGCGACGGTCGAGGCTTTACCTACTGCTGAGTGTCGGTTCTCACAACGGCTAAGTGATGATGACGCGAGCGCGATAATTGTTAAATCGACCACTCGGCGGTCTTCTTGAACTGTCCCGCGAAGGCGTCGAGCCAACGCGCGGCGTCGGCTTCGTCGACGACGCGTCTGTCGACGCTCACCGTCGCCGTCATCGTCTGTACGGTTGACGGTTGGCCTTCGACCAAGACGACGCGATCCTTCCCGGCACCGATGGCTAAGATGGCACCTTGCGGCGGGTTCAAGATTGCCGAAAACGCGTCGACGCCGAACATGCCGAGATTCGACACGGAGAAGGAACCGCCCATAAACTCGTGCGGCTTCAACGCGCCCTCGCGCGCCTTCTTCGCCAATCCCTTCACGTCCGCCCCGATCTCCGTCAGCGTCTTCTCATCCGCTCGCGTGACGATCGGCGTGATGAGCCCATCGTCCGTGGCCACCGCCACGCACACGTCCACGCTCTCGTACGCCCGCCTTCCGCCCGTCGCATCGTCCCATCCCGCGTTCAACTCCGGCACCTCCCTCAACGCCCGTCCCACCGCGTACATCACGCAATCGTTCACGCTCACCTTCACCCCACTCGCGTCCATCACCCGTCTCCTCAGCGCCGCGACCTCGCTCAGATCGACGTCCGCGCTCGCGTACGCGTGCGGCGTCCTCGTCTTGCTCTCCGTCAACCGACTCGCGATCGTCCGTCGCATCTTCGTCGTCGCCGCGTCCTCCGCGCGCTGTCCTCGCGCCAGCCCGTACTCGTAGTCCTCCAGCAGCGTTTTCGGCCGCTCGTCCCTCGCGATCGCCGGCGGTCGCAGTCCCAATTTTTCCAGCGTCGCCGCGTCGACGGCGCCGACGCGCCGCAGGACGTCCGCCGCGATCAGATGCCCCCCCGGTCCGCTCCCCGGCACCAGCGTCTCCGGGTCCACGCCGTGCTCCTCGCACAGGCGACGAACGCTGGGCCAGAGCTTCAGCGCCCCGATCGCGCGCGTCGCGTGCGCGCGCCGCGCCGCGCGGTCGAGAGATCTTTCGAGATTTCGCGAAATTCTCTTCGTCGCGATTCCGACGACGCGCGCCGTCGCGCGACGCATCGCGCGCGCGCGACGCCCGTCCGAGCGCGCGTCGCGCCCTCTCTCTCGCGCGCGGCGCGCTCCGCGGCGCGATCTCTCGCGCGCGGCGCGTTTTGACGTTCGATCGCGATTCCCGGCACCGCATTGATTCGCGCGCGCCGCCCGCGTCTCGCGCGCGCGACGCCCGCTGACGCGCGTGCGACGTCGGCGCTCGCGCGCGCGACCTCGCGACGCGCGCGCGTCGCGCGAGACGCCGCGCGGGCGTCGCGCGCGCGAGAGATGTCGCGCGAACGCGACGGCGCGCCGGAACCTCTGTTCGCGCGTCGCGTCGTCGACCGCGCGCTCGATCGCGCGCGCACGCGCAATCCGAGCGAACGCGCGTGCGTGCGCGCGCCGGGGGCGATCGCGCGCGCGCTGGATCGATGCGCGAGGGCGTTCGCGGAGGAGAGCGCGCGGGCGGCGGCGCTGCGAGACGCGCGAGCGCGCGCGAAGAGAGCGGCGACGGCGCGACCGGACGCGCGCGCGCTGACGGTGCTGCTGGGACAAGCGATCGAGACGACGGATCGACGACGGCGCGGGACGCTGGCGGCGATCGCGGAGTGCGTGAGGGAGGGAAGGCGAACGGCGGAACGATTGCGGGCGTTCGCGGAGGCGAACGAGTGGACGGCGACGGAGCTGGAGAGTTCGCGCGCGGAGGAAGCGCGGGCGATCGGCGCGACGAAAAAGGCGCTGGCAAAGTCAGAGCGCGAAGCGTCGGCGGCGCTCGAGGCGATCGTCGGTGGAAAACGCGGAGGGAAGAGGAAAACGGACGCGGCGTCGGCGTCGGCGGACGCGGCGCCGCGAACGCCGGGAGGGAAACGGCGCGCGCGAGCGGGACCGAGAATCGTCGCGTCGAAACCGGCGGCGAGCGAGGAAACAGCGGATGATTCGGACGAGGAACCGATGATGACCGCGGAAGGGCCGCCCGAGGAGGAATCGCCGGCGGCGACCGAGGTGACGCAACCGACGCAGCCGGCGAGCGACGAAGACTCCGACGGCGAACGCGCGTTGGAGACGCTCACGTCGCCGACGACGAAAAATGTCGTGCAAATTCTCATGGAGATGGATCTGCCGAATCACGGCGTTTCCATCAGCGAGAGCCCGGAGAAGGACGAGGATGAAAATTGATGCTCGCGTCGTCATTGCAAATTCTTCGCGTTTTCGAGCGCCCAAGCTAGCGTGTACAATCCAGCGAAGACTTTGATCCCTTGCGCGCTGAACTCATCGAGCGTTCGCAACAAATCCTTCTTTGGACATCGAATCACCGTGATAAACTCCGAGCCCTCCAATCGCTGCGACGGATTCGCGTTTTCCGCCGCGTCCAAATCGACGTCCACGGTCACCAAGACCACCGATTCGTCCGACAACCCGGGCGACAGCACGACCGCCGGCGTCACGTTCGTCACTCGCCCGACGTACCCACACTCCTCGTGTAATTCTCTCAGCGCGCTCGTCTCGGCCTTTTCGCCGTCATCGATCAGTCCCGCCGGCAACTCGATCGTCTCCGTCCCGCACGCCGGTCGAAACTGTCTCACTAAGAGCACCTCATCCTCCTTCGCATCACCGCCTCGTAAGGTCGCGAACACGCACACCGCGTCCGCTTCCGCTTCTTTCGTCGTCGTCGTTCGTCGCACCGCGTCCCAGGTTCTCGCCGCGCCGGTCGGGTCGACGTAATCTAGCCGCACGAGTTTAATCCACTTCGCCGCGTGCACGTCCGTTTCGCCCGTGACGCGGCTCGCGCTCGAGCACGGCCTGTCCGAGGACGACACCACCGGCATTTGTCTACGAAGATTCGTCGCGCGCGCGCGAGCGCTCGGGAGGAGTCTCGGGAGCGTTCGCGTCGCCGCGCGCATCGATTTGTGACGCCCTCGCGCGTCGCCGGACTTCGGCGTACGCGCACGCGAGACATTTCCCCGCCTCGCGCGCCTCGCGAAGGGTTTCAAGGCTCACCCCGTGGCGCGCGGAGAGATTCACGAGCTCGAGAAGGTCGTTCTCTCGAACGAGCAGCGCTCGAACGTCGCGTTCGATCGTCTCCACGATGTCCAGAGGTAAGTCTCGCATGGCGAACAGACGCAGCGAGACGCCGCGTTGGTCGAAAAAGCGCGCTCGAAGGAGCCCGCGCGACGTCTCGGGCGCGACGGGCGCGTCGTCGGCGCTGAAAGGGTCTTTCGAAACGTTCATCGAGCGCGGCGTCGCGGAGTGCGCGGCGACGCTGAGACGTCGACATTGGGACGCTCGGACGCGAAGAGACATTTCGCGTCGACGCTCTACAACTAATGTTTACGACGGCGATGCGGGCGTTAGAGCCTCGATCGCGGCGGTTTTACGGCGCGTTCGAGCGCACCGACTAATTCATCGATGTCCTCGTCTCGATGCGACGCGCTGAGCGCGACGCGGAGTCGACACGTTCCCGCGGGCACCGTCGGCGGGCGAATCGCCGGGACGTGGAATCCTTGGCGTAAGAGCTCTGCAGACGCCGCGAGCGCGGCTTCGGGCGCGCCGACGACGATCGACCCGATCGGACTCACCAACGGTTGCGTCATCGTCGCGAGCGTGGGCGACTTCGCGAGCGCGGCGTTGAGGCGATCGACGTTGCGCCAGAGCTTGACTCGAATCGACGGGTCGTCGGCGAAGACGCGCAAGCTCTCGAGCGCCGCCGCGATCACGGGCGCGGGGAGCGCCGTGCTAAACATGTGACCACGCGCGCGCGAGACCAAGAAACGCTTCATCTCGCGCGAGCACGCGACGAATCCACCGTGCGCACCGACGGCTTTGCTCAGCGTTCCGACGTGCACGTCGACGTCGGCGCATCGCCCACGCGCCTGCGCCACGCCCCCGCCGCGCTCACCGCACACCAAGGTCGCGTGCGCCTCGTCGAGAATCAACAAGAAACCGTACTTGCGCTTCAACGACGCCAAACGCTCGACGTCGGCGTAATCACCATCCATGCTGAATAAACTATCGCTCACCACCGCCGTGCGCTTCGCCGAACACGTCTTCAACTCGCGCTCCAACTCGTCGTAATCCCTGTGCGCGAACGTCCGCACCGTCGCACCGCCCTGTCGCGCTAATCGACACCCATCCACGATCGACGCGTGATTCAACGCGTCGCTAAATATACAACAATCCTCCGATCCGCACGCCGCCGGCAGCGTCGTCGCGTTCGCGGCGAACCCGCTCGGGAACAACACGCACTCTTCCGTCTCGCAAATCCTCGCCAGCTCGCGTTCGAGCGCCCTGTGCATGTCCGTGTATCCACACACGAGCGCGCTGCTCCGCGGTCCGCACCCGTACGCCGCCGCCGCGTTCGCCGCCGCGCGACGCGTCCGCGCGTGCTCGCCCAATCCCAAATAATCGTTCCCACTGAACACGCGCAGCGCGCGCGACGTCCCCGCGCCGTCGCACGACTCCCCGAGATCATCATCGTTCGTTCGCCACCGCTCGAGCGTGCTCTCGCGCGCGTCGCACGTCGCCGCGGCGTCGTTCGCGTCGCTTTGGTCGATTCGCCGCCGGCGCGGTTGAACCGGTCGCAGGGCGCGCGCGACGCCCTCGCGCGCGAGTTCGGCGTTCGCGACGGTGAGCCATCGCGTCCAAGCGTCGGGCGTGGACGTGGACGGCGCGCGGGACGAAGGGCTCGGGTCGTCGTCGGGCTCGGCGCGCATGGCGAGGCGACGTCTGCGGCGCGAGGCGTCGACGAATGAATGATGATTTGGATTAAGAATTAATGCGCGCTCACGCGCCGCCCATGGCGTACCAAGCGATCTTTCTGCGAACTGGACCCGTGGCGTTCACCGCGGCGAGACCGAGCGAGCGCGCGAGGGCGACGGGGTAGGTGTCGTTGGCGAAGAGCTTTTGTAAACCGTCGAGCGCCGCCATCATCGGCGCGTTGGCGGCGACGCTCGCGCGAGCGTACGGATTCAAAGCGTTCACGCTGCCGATGTCTTGTCCGAGCGCGCGGGCGTCGGCGATCGCGTTCGCTAAGAGCTCGGCGTCGCGTAAGCCGAGGTTTAAGCCCTGACCGCCGAGCGGGTGGACGACGTGCGCGGCGTCGCCGATGAGCGCCAGACGAGGCTTGATCAGGCGCGTCGCGTGGTGCGTGGACAGCGGGAACGATCCACGCTTGGTGCCTTCGCCCGCGGGCAATACATCGGGCGGGTAACGAAACGGAGGCGCGAAATCGAGCCGCGCCGCTTCGTCCGCGCCCTCAATCGCGGGGACGCCGACGACTTTGCTCATCGTCGTCCTCGCCGCGCGCGCGAGCGGCTTAAACACCTGATTCGCCACGTCTTCCACGAAACGCAGCGTCGCGAATCGATTGAAATCTTCTTGGTACTGCGACTTGTACGCCCCCTGCCCTTGCAACGCGTCGTGCACCGCCTGCGCGAACTCGGCGTCGCTCGCGTCCTCGGCTAAGCGTTTCGCCTCGCTCGGCGTCGTCGTCCAAACCACGTTCGAGTACGTCCCGTCTCCGATCGGCAGCAGCGCGATCGGTCCCGTCGGCAAGAATCTTTGCCACGCCGTCGAGTGCGCGCGATCGGTCCTCACCGTCCCCACCACCGCGCGTTGCCCGTACCCCCACCCCCCGACTTTTATCCCCGCCGCCGTCCGCGTCGCGCTCTTCGGCCCATCCGCCGCGACGATCAACCGCGCGTCGATCTCCATCGTCCGCTCGCTCGCTTCACCACCTCCCGCCCCCCTCTCGCGCGTCGTCGTCGCCTTCCCGCCCTTCCCCGCGTCCTCGACGACGACGGTCGCCCGCGCCGGCGTCCCGCTCGCGTCCTCCTCCGGCGTCTTCGTCGCCGTCACCCGCGCCCTCGCGACGCGTTCGACCCCCAGTCGCTCGCCCGCGCGCTCCAGCGCCCACAGCACGACCCGATTCTCCGCCACGGTCCCCAGGGACGCCGCGCCGAGCTCCCGCGCGTCGTACGTCGCGTGTCCGCCGCCGACGCCGTCCCACGCCTGCATCGCGTCGAACGCCCTCGCCCGTCCCGCGCGCTCGATCTCGTCCCACGCCCCCCCGCACTCGTGCGCCAGAAACGCCCGCGACCGCGGCGTCAGCGCGACGCACCGCGCGTCGATCGCGTCGTCGCGCTTCGGCGCCGACCGCGCGTCCCCACCGTCGACGACGACGACGCGCAGATCTTTCGTCGCGTCGCGCGCTCGGAGCGCGCACGCGAGCGCGGCGCCGGCGACGCCGCCGCCGACGACGAGGACGTCCGCGACGTCCGCGCGCGCGCGCGTCGCGACGCCGCGCTGAATCGCGCGCATGATTCGATTCGATTCGATGCCGCGCGCGCGAGTGACGACGCGAATCCGCGACGCGCGCGCGCGACGACCGCGATGGCGCTCGCGCGCGCGCGCGCGAGCGGGACGCGGGCCCCGCGCGCGGCGTCGCGCCGGCGCGACCGCGCGACGGCGCGACGACGCGCGACGACGCGACGACGCGACGGCGCGACGGCGACGGCGACGGCGACGACGAAAGACGCGGCGACGGCGACGGCGACGGCGCGACGACCGTCGGCGCGCGCGAACGGACGCGCGACGACGGCGCGGACGCGCGCGTCGACGGAGGACGACGGCGACGTCGGGGCGTCGGCGCGCGGCGACGGCGCGCGCGCGGCGACGACGCTCGGGCTGCCGCGAGACGTCTACGAGCCCCTGCGCACGCTGCTCGCGTCGCAGTTCGTGCTGTTCCTGGGCGTCGGGGCGCTGCTGCCGGCGCTGCCGCTGTACGCGCAGTCGATCGGGCTGTCGAGCTCGGCGAACGGGGTGGTGATCAGCGCGCCGGCGCTGGCGATGCTGGTGCTGAACCTGCCGCTGGGGCGGGCGACGGATCGATACGGAAGGAAACCGCTGATGATGGGAGGGATGGTGGTGATGGCGCTCGCGGACGTGGGAACGGCGATGTCGAGGAGCGTCGCGGCGCTGGTGCCGATGCGGATGCTGCTGGGAGTCGGACGCGCGGGGTGCGAGTGCGGAGACAGGGCGTATCTGGCGGATTTGTGCGCGCGCGTGCCGGAGAAGCGAGGAATCATCGTCGCGGGACAGAGCACGGTGCACGCGGTTGGGTTGGTGATAGGACCGTTGTTAGGAGGGAGATTGATGGAGGCGTACGGTGCGCCCGCGGCGTTTTATTACGTCGCCGCGGCGGCGGTCGGGACGGCGATCGGGTATTCGTTTTTGCCCGAGACGCTCACGGAGGAGACGCGCGAGGCGGCGGAATTAAAGGCGACGATGGACGAGGAGGACGGAGGAATGTTTGAAGGGCTTAACCCTTTCATGTCGAGCGACGAGCGCGAAGAGTTGCGGGAACGCAAGAGTCAGCGCGAGTCGAGCAGTTGGTTGACGCTGTTGGCGAATCGCGAGCAGCGCGTGTTGTTGTTGTGTGCGTCGGCGAATTCCCTGGGTTTCGTCGCCAAGCTCACCGTGATTCCGCTCTACGCCTCCGGGCACCTGGACGCGTCGCCCGCGGAGGTTGGAAACTTGTTCTCCATCACCGCGTTGTTAGGTCTGGCGACCGCCCCGCTGAGCGGTTTGGCGGCGGATAAATTTGGCAAAAAAGTCGTCGTCGGCGCCGCGCTCGCCGCGTGCGCCACGGGTTTGTTCTTCGGCGCCCAGTCGCAGACGCAATCTGAGTTGATATTTTTCATCGGCGCGTGGGGCATCGGGACCGCCGCGGCCGGTCCCGCGATCAACGCCCTCGCGCAAGAGCTCGCCCCCAAGGGTGGCGAAGGCGAAGCCCTGACGCTTCCGAAATCCGCCGCCGATTTCATCTTCCTCATCGGACCTCTCGTCCTCGGCGTATTGGACGATTTCATCGGTACCGACAACGCCGGCATGATCTTATGTTCCTCCGCCGCCGCCATCGCCGCCGCGAGTTGTTTCTTTCTCCCCGCCGCCGTCGAGCGCGTCGACCGTTGAGCCCGTCTTCGCGTCTTCGCGTCTTCCCATCCCTCCCCTCGCGCCCCGCGCCCGCGCGCGTCGCGCGCTGCGTATTTTTCCTAGTTTATTCCCGCCTTTTTCCGTCGCGTCATCGCGTTTCGCGTCGTGTAAAAGATTCGAGACTTTGTTCGTTCCGCCTCGCGCGCGCGTCCCGGTCGGCTGGACAGTCTCCGGGTCGCCCGACGCATCGTTCGTTCGCGCGCCGCACACCACCGCGCCGCGGAGACGCCACCGCGCGCGCACGTTCGCGCGCGAGAGCGATCGTCGATCGTCGCGCGCCCGCGCTCGCGCGCTCGCGCGCTCGCGACGCCGCGCGCGCCGTAAAAGCGACGCATTCGATCAACTTCGTTAATTCCAATCGGCGCGGAGATGACGCCCTCGCGCCGCGCCGCGCGCGTGTTCGCGAACGCCGCGGCGGTGGCGCGCGCGTCGGGAACGCTCGCGGCGCGGGACGGCGCGCCGGGGACGCGCGCGGCGACGCTGACGACGTGGGCGAAGGTTGGACGCGCGAGCGGGACGCGCGGGACGGCGCGGGCGGACGCGACGAGCGCCGCGCGAGCGACGCGAGCGTGGATCGGACGGACGCTGACGTCGGCGAGCGATGCGACGTGGAAGAGAAACGCCGGTAACGATAATCAGAGAGCCGGGGGAGGCGCGGGTGGGGTCGGGGGCGGGAACGGCGGCGCGGCGGCGGCGAGGAACGGCGCGACCGGGGACGCGGCGCCGGGCGACGGGAAGGATAAGAACATCTTGGATAACTTGTTAAAGTCGCACGATATCGTGCAGATGCTGGAGGCGCTCGAGGACATGGGGACGACGAAGGATACGATCTCGTTGGGCGAGCTCGAGGCGTTCGTGCGCGATCAAACGTCGCCGCCGCGGTCGGCGGAGGAGACGGCGATCAAAGTTAAACTGCTCGAAGAGTGCGGCGCGGTGCTCATTCTCGAAGATATGGTATATTTGCACCCACGAGACGTCACGAGCGCGGTATTGCGCGTGCTGCCGGGCGTTCCCTCGAAAGTATACGGCATCACCGACGCCGATTTGCAAGCCATGACGACGGAGTTTGAGACGATGAAGGAAAATTACGAAGTCGCTCGACGACGCGCCGAGGCGCGCTCGCGAACGATCGTATCGAGCGGATTAATCGTTCTGTGCCTACAGCTCGCCACATTCGTGCGATTGACGTATTATGAGTTCTCGTGGGACGTCATGGAGCCGTTGTCGTACTTTGTCGGCCTCGGCAACGCGATCCTGGTGTACGTGTACTACTTATGGAACCGCCGAGACTTCTCCTTCGAGACTTGGCAAAACTCCCTCGCGGGTAAATACGCGGACAGTCATCTCAGACGAAGCGGCTTCGATCTCGACCGTTACGTCGCCCTGAGCAAACGTCTCCGCCGCTCCGCTCGCAAGTGACGGACGCCCTCGTCGACGCGTCGGGGAATCGACGACCCCGCCTCATCGCCTCGCGCGCGTCTCCGCGCGCTCTCGACCGCGCTCGACCGTAGTTTTTAATACCAACGATATTTTGAGCCGCGCGCACGATTCCCGCGTCGCGCGTCGCGCGCTCGGTCGCGTCGTCTCGCCTCGCCTCGCCGCCGCGCGCCTCGTCCGGGTTTCCGGGACGATCTGAGCCTCACTTTTCCGCGCGCGCGTCCACGCGCACGCCGCGCCCACGACGCCCGCTCGCGCCACGCGCGCGCACGAACCATGCCCCAAGTCCCTCTGGTGTGCCACGGGCACTCTCGACCGATCGTCGCGCTGGAATACTCGCGCGTGACGCCGGACGGGGTGTTTTTGATTTCCAGCTCCAAGGATGGCCAACCGATGCTGCGCTGCGGCGACAGCGGAGACTGGGTCGGCACGTTCCAGGGACACAAAGGATGCGTGTGGGACGCCACGCTGAACGGAGAGGCGACGCACGCGGCGACGGCGAGCGCGGATTTCAGCGCGCGGCTGTGGAACGCGATCACGGGGGACGAGTTGCGAACGTTTCAACATAAACACATCGTGAAGAGCGTGAATTTTTCGAACGATGGCGGAAGGTTGTTGACCGGGGGAAGCGAAAAGTTACTGCGGATATACGATTTGAATAAACCGGAAGCGGAGCCGTACGCGATGGCGGGGAGCGCGTCGCAGATTAAGACGGCGAGTTTCATCGCGAACGACGAGCTGATTTTGAGTTCGTGCGCGGAGGATAAGGGGATTCGCGTGTGGGACGTGCGCACGAATACGGTGGTGACGACGCTGAGCACGGAATCGCCCGTGATGTCGATCGAGGTGAGCGCGGATGGGAAGAACATGACGACGGCGGACGGAAAGGACGTGACTTTTTGGGATTTGCAAAACTTTTCCAAGGTGCAAAAGTGGACAATGGAGTACGAGGTCGAGAGCGCTTCGGTGAGTTTGAAGCACAAAAAGTTTGTCGCGGGAGGTCCGGACATGTGGGTGCACTTGCACGACATGGAGACCGGCGCGGAGGAACAGACAAACAAGGGGCACCACGGGCCCGTGCACTGCGTGAGGTTCGCCCCCGATCAAAACAGCTACTGCAGCGGGTCCGAGGACGGTACGATTCGTATTTGGCAAACGATCGAGCCTAAAGATTGAGTCCGGTCGTGTTGTCCTTCTATTAAATTAGTTCTAGTTCTCTAGTGGATTTTGTGAATTGTTGAATCGGAGGTAGACGAACCACCCGACGAACCACGCTCGTCACGCAAATTTCTTCTTGATGTTTTTCACGATCGTCTCCACCCAATCGAGCGCGGAAAACGCGAACCAACCGATGGCGATGATCAGCGCCGAATGTAGCACGCTCAGCATGCTCGGCTCAGCCTTGAGAAACGGCTCAACGTACCTCAAGCCGACGAAGAACCACGTGAGCGCGGTGGTTGACCCCACGGCGTAACCCACGATGACTTGCGGTGGCGTGTGATACCCCGTACTCACGCGCAAATAACTCAAAAACATTCCCATTATCACTAAAACAAAGCTCGCCACGAGCTGTCCCGCGTATCCGAGCGCCGGCGCCGCGTCTCGAAAGTACGCCAACGCCGTCGCCGCGTACACGCTCAAATACGACAACGACGTCGCGTGCGAGCTCGGCATCCCGGGATCAGCCTTGATCGCCCCATCCGGTCGCTCGTGATTCAAGACGCGTTTCAAAATCTTCCCATTGACGCTGTTCACGACGCTTCCGAGCAGCGCCCAGCACGTCCCCGCGCTCGGGTCGCGCAGCAAGACCCCCAGCGCCGCGCACGAGACGACGAATTTCGTGCTCTCGTTCACGTACGCCAGGACGGGCGTTTTTTTCGACGAGGGATTTCGCGGCGACGCGCGCGCGTCAGCCGCGTCGTGGGCGCCCGCGCGTGGCGTCGCCGCGCGTCTTCTGGACATCGACATTGGGGACAGTTTAGGAGCGGTCGTCGCGTCGACGACGCGCGAACGGTGGCGAACGAAGGCCGCGCGTGAGCGGAAACGCGTCGTGGATGACGCCCGTACGAGAACCGCGGATGGCGCGCGGACGCGGGCGATTGACATGCACGCGTGGTTATGCCGCGACATCGACGCCGAGGCGCGCTTTATCCGCTTTCGCGTCGGTTGAATTAAATGGTGTAGTGATCGCTAATGACGTCTCGCCTCGTGTTTCGTGTGCCTTGGATCTCAAGCCGCGCGGTCGTAGTATCGATCGAGCGTCTTGGCGGGAATGCGCTTCAAGAGCTCGCGCGGGAAAATTCTAAGCAGCGACCACGCGAGGTCCAAGGCGTCGTAAATGTTCCGTCCTTCGTTACCTTGATTGATGAACTTGCGCTCGAATTTGTCCAAGAACTCGAGGTAAAGCAAATCATCGGAGCTCAACGCTTCTTCGCCGACGACGGCTTTCATAGCCAAGGTGTCTTTGCCGATGGCGTAGTTGGCGTAGAGCTGGTTGGAGACTTCGCCGTGGTCGCGACGCGTCATGCCTTCGCCAATCGCAGACTTCATCAAACGACTGAGCGATGGCAAAACGTTGATGGGTGGGTAGATTTGTCGGTTATGCAACTGGCGGTCGATGTAAATCTGCCCTTCGGTGATGTATCCCGTCAAATCTGGAATCGGGTGCGTGATGTCGTCGTTCGGCATGGTTAAAATCGGCAACTGCGTGATTGAACCTTTTCGTCCTTTGATTCGACCCGCTCGCTCGTAAATCGTAGCTAAATCGGTGTACATATAACCAGGATAACCTCTTCGCCCCGGGACTTCCTCGCGCGCCGCGCTGACCTCGCGCAAAGCGTCGGCATAGGAAGACATGTCGGTTAAAATCACCAAGACGTGCTTCCCGCACTCGTACGCCAGGTATTCCGCCGTCGTCAAAGCGATGCGCGGAGTGATGATTCGCTCAATCGTGGGATCATTCGCGAGGTTCAGGAACAAAACAACTTTCTCCAAACTTCCAGTCCGTTCGAAATCACGACGGAAAAAGTTTGCCGTCTCCAGGTTGACCCCCATCGCCGCGAAGACGATGGCGAAGTCGTCTTCGCCCGCCGACGTGCCCGCGTCTCCCCCCTCCACCTCTCGCCCCTCATCGTCCCGCCGTTTCACCAATCCAGCTTGTCGACAAATCTGCGCCGCAATCTCGTTATGCGGCAAACCCGCCGCACTAAACAATGGAATCTTTTGTCCTCGAGCGATGGAATTCATCACGTCGATGGTCGATATTCCCGTCTGTATCATCTCCTCCGGGTACGTCCTTTCGCTCGGATTGATGCTCGCCCCTTGGATATCCAAATATTTCTCCGCCATCACCGGCGGTCCACCGTCGATGGGATTCCCAGATCCGTTAAAGATCCGTCCCAACATATCCTCGCTCACCGGCGTCTTCAGCACTTCCCCCGTAAACTCCAACTCGGTCCTTTTCCCATCGATCCCGCTCGTGCCTTCGAATATCTGCACCACCGCGCGTTCACCATCGACCTCGAGCACTTGTCCGCGCCTGAGCGTGCCGTCGCCGAGCTTCACGTTGACGATTTCGGCGTACTTTGCGTTCGAAACTTGATCTAAAATCACCAGCGGACCCGCGACGGCGCGCACGGTTCGATACGTCAGCTTCGGGTCGATCGCATCGATCGCGTCGATCGTCGCCTTCGCGGCGGCGATCTGCGTGCGCGCGAAATCGCTCGCGAGCGCGTCCGCGGGCGACATGACGTCGGTTCGCGCGCGCTTCGCGGTGTGAGGTCGGCGTCGCGCGCGCCGCGCTCGACGCGTCCGACCGACGACGCGCCGCGCGCGCCGCGCGCCGCCGAATCGCGTCGACCGAACCGCGCGCATCTTCTACGTCGATATTATTACAACGATCGCGCGCGATCGTTCCCTCGCGCGTCGCCTCGCCCGCGTCCCGCGTCCCGCGTCTCGCGCCCGCCCCTAGTTAAAGTACAGCTCCAGATTCATCCCGTCGTGAATCTCGTAATCGTCCAGCGTGATGTGATCCTTATAAATCGTGTACCACTTCTGTATCCGTATCTTCTCCGGCCGCGTCCCCGTCTGCGCGGCGACGAGTTTCTTTAAATCACCGATGGTGTCGTCCTCGCTGCGCCGTCGAAACAAACCGCGCGCGCGTCAGTCGCGCGTCGCGCGCCCCGTCGGATCGTCGACGCACTTGCACTTGACGCGTATCTTCTTCCCGAGTCGGTCGTTCAGCGTGATCTCGATCATCGTCGCGCGCGCGAGTGTCGTTCGTTCGTTCGTTCGTTCGTTCGTTCGTTCGTTCGGCGTCGCGTCACGTCGCGACGCGGCCGTCGCGCGCGTCGCGCGTCGCGCGATGTCCGGCGCGTTCCAGGCGTACGAGCGCGTCGTCGCGTGCGCCCGCGGCGGCGGTCTGCGCTGGGACGAGATCGCGTTCGTCGCGCGCGGGTCGGGCGAGTGCGCGCGCGTCCCGGCGCGCGACGACGTCGAGGCGACGATCGACGCGACGTGGGCGCGCCGCGGCGCGACGGTGTACGACGCGGCGAAGTTTCGATTCGCGAGCGCGACGACGCGCGACGCCGACGCGACGGACGGCGCGATCGCGCGCGTCGAGTGCGGGCTGACGGATTACAAGACGCTGCAGGGGACGAATTTGGCGGCGAACTGGGACGCGTTCGCGGCGACGAAGGCGAGCGACGACGCGACGACGCGGACGACGTCTGGGTGCGGACGAGCGAGCGCGGCGATTGGAACGGCGGCGCGGTTCGCGCACTACGGCATGGCGCTGGGGAATTGCGTGTGCCTGCGGGCGAGCGATGGGAAATTTTTGGCGTTGCGTCGATCGCGAGACGTCGGCGAGGCGCCGGGGGCGTTGGTGTTTCCGGGAGGACACCCCGAGCCGAAGGACGTCGGCTTCGACGGCGACACCGACGCGATGGATGTGTCGAGGTACATGTTCGAGAGCGCGCTGTCGGAACTTCGCGAAGAACTCGGGGTGGACGAGGAACGCGTGCGGCGTCTGCGATGTCTCGGCGTGACGCTTCGCGTCGTCAACGCGAGGCCGTGCGTCGTGTTTTACGCTCGAACGGCGTTATCGTCGGACGAAATACTGCGGGATTTTTATCCGAACGCAGAGCACGCGTTCGAGAGCACGCGCGCCGTGGCGCTCGCGATCGATGAGTTTGATCGTTCCGCTATGCCGGGCGACCACGTCGGCGCGCTCGATTTCGTCGCCGTCGCGCTCGCGCACGACGACGGCGCCGTCGCGCTCGCCGACGACGACCCGCCCTGGCGCCGTAGTTCATAGAATATATTGTTTGAGTTTCAGTCGTAGTCTGTTTCATCGCGCGCGCGCCGTTCAGCGCGCGTCGAACCGCTTCCGCGTCGTCGTCGCGCGCGCGCTCGATCCTCGGGCTTCGCGCCGGACCTCGAGCGCCATCGCCGCACTCCTCGATGTCTCCCGGCGCCGGAGCCGCCGCGCCCGCGCGAACGCCGACCAAGCGTTACGCGCAAGACGGTCTGCTACCCCTGAACCACGCGCGACCGCCGAAGACGCCGCAAAACGCGGAAGATGGCGCGCGATCCAACACCGCCGCGGACGATCAAAATCTAAAGTCGCCCGCGGATGACGCGACGAACGAACCGAGCGTGCGCGACATCGTGCGCGCGAACGCGGAAAGAGCGGGGGCGCGGCTGCGCGCGGAAATGCAGGCGAATGCGCGAAGGGAGACGGCGAGCTCGAGCCAGACGCTGGAGGAACAGCACGCGCGGGTGACGGCGTTCTTGGCGACGCACCCACACGCGGGACCGTCATTAGACGCGCACAAGCGCATATATCAATTGATAGAGGGATTTCCGATTGTGAAAAAGATGATGGATCGCTCGCCAGGGTTGCGCGGGATGCTCGGGAGCGAACGAGGATTGGCGGAACTGACGCGCGTGTTGTCCAACGGAGGCGAAGGCTTGGCCGAATTGGCGCAAAGTTTCGGGAGCTTGGATGCGAACGAGAACGGGCACGCGAAGAGTGCGGATGATTACATCGCGGATTTAAAGATTCTGGAGCAGGCAAAGATTGAGTTGAGGACGTTTCGCGAGCGACAGGAGAATTACATCACCACCGGTATGGCCGCGCCGGTGGTGGCGCCGAGCGCCGACGACGACGAGCAGTATTTATTAAGTATCGCGAGACGCGGGACGAACGAAGAAACACCGTCTTATATCGACGTGCATCTTCGCGCACAAGCGACGAACATGGATACCGCGGTTCCTTTCGTCATCGCGATTGTAGGCTCGACGCTCGCCGCATTGGGCTTAAATCTATTTTATTTCTTGGTGTCTTTTGTCACGATCACGGCGTTGATACTCGTGGCGCACCGACATGCGAGGTCGCAAGTGACGTACATGTACGGCAAACGAAGGATAGGTACGCCGGCCGCGATGACTGTGCATGCCATAGTGCTCGCGTGTGCGTTGCAGTTTTTCTTTGTGTACGTGCCGTTATTCTTCGGCGTCGCACCGATGACGTGTTTGATCACTACTTTTGAGTTTGTTTTCACGCCCTGGTTGTTTTACAAAACATATGTTATCGGTCCGGGCTTCGTGCCCACCGGTGTGAGTGATTTTGCGTCGTGGGCGGCGACGATGGAACGCGTGAGCGCGACGCAGGGTGGATCCTCGGTCGCGGAGAACGCATCAAAGATGATGATCAACAACCGATATTGCAAGACTTGTCACTGCGCCAGGCCGCTGCGGTCGAAGCACTGTCCCTTCTGCAATCGTTGCGTGGAAAAGATGGATCACCACTGCCCGATTACGATGACGTGCATTGGTGCCAGGAATCAGCGCTGGTTCTTCATGGCAGTACTCTCGATGTTCATCGGTCAGTGTGGATTTCTGCACGTGAGCCACCTGTTTTACAGGATGCTCGTTGATATCGAAGCTCCGCGCGTCGGTGGCACTGGATTTATGCCCACAGTCGTGACACATTTTTACGTCGTGTTCAACCGCCCGTTCGGCATGATTTTGTACGCGATTGCTTTCTTGTTCACGATTTACTGCGCCGGCATCCTCGTACGCATGTTCATCGGCGTCTGCGTGAATCTCACAGTGAACGAGATGGAAAACGCGGCAAGATATGAATATCTCCAATCGGGCGATCCTGATCGTCCGTATCGCAACGTCTTCGATGCCGGGCCGCGGATCAATTGCATTCAGTTTTGGCGCGACACCGATAAAAAACGCGACTGGGACGGATTTTACGTCGCCGCCAAGGAGAAAAAGGCCGACTTACCCGTGGCGCCAAAATTTAGCTATTCTTGGTTTCACAGCACCGCACCAAGATTCTTGCGCGCGGTGTTTCAATTTCACTCCGATACCGTGCGATCGCACGGTCACGGTCACTCGCACGGCCACGGTCACTCGCACGGCCACGGCGACGAATGTCAACACGACCATCCGCACTCACTGAACCACCCGGGCGACAGCGCGGTGTGAGTGCGCCAATAGAAACTGATAGCGGGCATAATAAAAAGAGATTGTGTAATGACGACCTAATACGTCGCGCACGATTCACTCGATTCACTCGATTCGCTCGATTCCCCGCCGCGCTCTGCTTTCCTGTATCCGCTCGTCTCGTACGCGCGCGGCCGCACATGTCGGCTTCGAAACGTCCCGGCGCGCGTCCGCGTGCGCACGCGCGCCTCGACGATCGCACCGCCTTCGCTTACGACCTTGAGGCTGCCAATTACGACGACGACGCGAGTAAGTACGGCAAACGTCGTCGTTCCAGTCGCCATGGATTTGCCAACTGTAATCAGTTTTTGAACACTCTGTGCGCGCTATTCGCGCCCACGAGTCGCGCCAACGTCGCACGTTTATGCTGCGCGATCGCAGTGACTGTATTGCTCGCGCAAGTGGCGTCGAAATCGTCGGAGACGGCGTCGCCGACGCGCGTGGGTACGGAATTAGATTTGGGTTTGCTGCAGGTTGAACCTCCAAAGGGACGCCGAGGCGAAGCCTTGGCGCCGAGCGCGACGAAACGATACGCGAAGAGCGCGGATGATTTGCGACGAACGAACGGAGGGTACAGTAGTGGTGCTCCGCGGAACAGGGCGAAGCTGATCCCGCGAATCGTGCATCAGACGTTCAAGTCGCGCGGGACGCTCACGGAGAAGGACAAGGCGATGATGCAGACGTGGCGAGCGCAGAATCCAGAGTGGGAGATACGGTTCTACGACGACGAGGACTGCACGCGGTTCGTGCAGGAGCATTTTCCGGATTATTACGATGCGTATGCGGCGTTGGTGAAGAAGGTAGAACGGAGCGATTTCTTTCGGTATTTGGTGATTTTGAAGCACGGCGGCGTGTACGCGGACATCGACACTGAGTGTCGAAAGCCTTTGGATGATATGATCGATGCGAAGGACACACTGATCGTCGGCTGGGAGAACGAGTTCGAATCAGACGCAAAGGCGTACTCGAGACACTTCGTTCGAAGACGACAAGTGTTGAATTGGGCGTTCGCGGGCGCGCCAGGGCATCCCGCGCTCCTCGCCGTCGCCGAACACATCAACGCTGGTGCGAAGCGAGTGTTCACCAAGGCTTCGAATCGTAACACGCTAGAGCGTACGGGACCGGGTGCGTTTACTGATACCATCATGTCGCACTTTGAAGGGCTTCGTACGGGTGGGAAGACGTTTTGGAACGTTCGAGTGTTGCCGAAAGTCGTGCTCGGCACGCATCCGCTCGGCGAGGAGGGCGTGAGCCAAAAACACCCAGACGTCGTCATCGCGCACAGATACTCGGGTGGGTGGAAGAAAAAAACTGGCTGGAATGGCAAGAGGCGCTGGTATGACCACATCGCGATTCTCTGGCACTCGATCATGAGCGATCTTCCGGCGTACCGCGAGAAGCTTGCGGCGCGAGACGAGCACTTTCAAATGCCCTTGGTCGATCCGAAGAGGGAGTACCCGGTGACAGCGCTCTGGGAGCCCGCGTTCGATCTCATGACGCCATTGGTTGGCACGATGGAGGAAAACGACGCGTCATCAAAAAGCGAGCATCGCAGCGCGGAAGGGTACTGGTTGACACTGTACGGTAGACCGAAAGTGGTGACGCACAGCCCTCTGCGCGCCGGGCAAAATCCGGCGGAAATCCTTTTTGCCGGTTTGGAGCGACACGCAGGGAAACACATTCCTGAGCGCGCCGTCTTTATTGATATTGGTGCCGGTTTAGGGTATTATTCCAACGCAGCCGCATCCCACGGGGACGACGTGTACTCGTACGAGTGGGATGAGACGTTATTAGCAAACTTTAAGACGTCAGTTGAGTACAACAACTTTGGCGACCATGTGAAAATCAGCGCGGATTTGGGCAAATTGAAGAGCGGCGAGGCGTTTAGGGATATGCTTCTCAAGACGAAAAAGATAGACGCCATGCGTATCGCAGGTCGAGGGTATGAGATGGACATTTTAGACGGTTTCAAGATGTTTGTGGCGGCGGGTGATTTTCCTATGGCGTTACTTTTGGAGATGCGCCCGGCGCTCATTGAGGCGTCAACAAAGCATTCGACCGAGGACATCATCGCGATGTTTCAGTACTTATGGAGCAATGGCTACACTGATATTGGACACGTGGGTCCGGCGTGTGATGGGCGGGGCGTGCGCAAAATCAAGACAAAAGGGCTTAAAAGTCAGTTTGAGAACACGGCGTGGTGCAGAATCGACATTGCGAGCGTCAAAGGCGTCCTCAGCGCCATGAGCGAGGATGAGTTTGAAACCATCATCATGTTCTCAGATAGACATTAAATCGTTTATTTATTTATTCGCGTTGGACTATTGAGATAAGTCGTGCGCGCCTTCGCCGCGCGTCGTTTGAAACTCGCCTCACGGCGTTCGGCGTCCTCCATCGCGCGTCGCCGCCCCTCCTCCGCGCGCGCGTCCGCTTTAAGTCTGCGCGATCTTGCGAGTTCTATCTCGTTTCGACGCTGCTTTCTGACCTTGTTTTCGACTACCACCTTGTGTGGCGCGATCGGAAGTGCGACGATCGCGTCGGACATCTTCTCTGGCGGGCGCAGCGTTCGTGCGGCTTCGCGAAGTTGATCGTCGGCGACCAGGCGCAACGTCTGATACACCTCTTCCTCCCACGAGCGTCCTCGCCGACGTGCACAATCGAACGTGCGCGCGCACTCTGACTTGACGTGTGCGCACGTCGCATCGCGATCGTCCGAACACTCGCTCTCAATGCGCGCGAAGACGATGGCTTTGAGCGTCAACGTCGCGAGCCCATTCGCTGGCGCGCAGTCGAGCTCGACGAATCCTCGCAACAAGCGAAACAATCCACCGCGAGCGAGGCGCGCGACACTCGGGGCCGGATCGCGACACACGCGCGCGCATACTCTGATGACGTCTCGAACGACAGTTTCGTCGTCACCCGCGACCGTTGCAGACGCTACGCACGCGCACGCCGCCTCGAGAGCCGCGGTCAACGCCGCGAGGCGAACAGCGATGGGTCCGTCAAGGTAGCGCGTCGCACTCTGCACGCGCTCCGCCAACGACGCATCACATTTGTCAATTCCTGTAATCGCTAAGATGGCACCATGCATACGAAGACGCGCGGACGCGTCGCGTTGTGCCGCACAACTAAATCTTCACACCGCTGCGTTTATTTTTACATGCGTCGTCGTCGTCTCAATCGTCTATCCATGTCATTCGTTCCTGATATCGCTCAGGATGTTTTCGATATCATCCTTCGTAACGACGCCATCGGCGCCCTTTTGCGCAGCCAAACCGGACAGTCTCTGCATGAGCTTATCCTTGAACCCGGCGAACGCGCTCGCCATGTTCATCTGCTGATTCATCGGAAGCGTGGCGAACGCCGCCATCGAGGCGTTTTCCAAACTCTCTCCACTCGCCGCATCGAGCGCACCTTGCGCCTCCAATATCTCCCGCATCGTCGTCGGTACGTCCGCGCCGCACCCATCGCCCTCGCACTCGTCGTCATCGTCATCGTCGTCGCCCTCGCGTCGCCAACGAAACACCCCGTCCTCGTCGGCGTGCGTCAGCTCGCGCGCCTCTCCGCTCAGAAACGACACCTTCCGCAATTCCGCCTCGAACCCATCCCGCGCGTCGTACAACAACGCGAACGCTGTCCCCGCCTTCGCCTCCCCCTCCGCGTCCCCTTCGCACACGACGCACGGCCACCACGTCACCGCGACTTCGGTTTCGTCCTCGTCTCGCGCCTCGCCGTCCTCGCCCCCCTCCCCCCGTCCCGGTTCCACCTCCCCCTGCCCCCCCAACCGATCGCCCGCGCGCACGCGCCTCCCGAACCGATCCACCGCCACCTCGACCGCCGCGCGTCCGTCGCTCGCCGCGTCGTCCGCCCTCGCGCGCTTCACCGCCGCCCCGTCGTCCCTCGTCGCGTCTTCGCCATCCTCGCGTTCGCGTCGCACCGTCGCGCTCGACATCCTCGCGCGGTCCTATCGCTCGCGCGTCGCGCTTCGGTCGTCGCGTCCGTCCGCGTCGCCGTCGCCGTCGTCGCGCGTCCGCGTGTCGCGCCGCGCGCGCCGCGCATCCATCCGTCGCGTCGTTCGAATCGCGTTTTGAAATTTGAATTCAAACCGTCGGTGCGAATGCGAAAAAAACGCGATACGAACCGTCGCACCCCTATTTTTTTAGGGTCGCGCGAAACGACGCTTCGCGACGCTTTGCCGCGCGTCGAACGCGACGCGCGGCACACGACGACGACGACGA
>Ga0257114_1000105_pt1 | contig 63889 bp, 41 predicted proteins | sample SI112_10mmetaG_FD_190149 | JGI IMG/M metagenome (GOLD analysis project Ga0257114, IMG submission 190149) | Marine microbial communities from Saanich Inlet, British Columbia, Canada - SI112_10m | ecosystem: Environmental > Aquatic > Marine > Inlet | place: Canada: British Columbia | collected...
GAAGACGGTGAACGCGACGATCAAGGGGCGACGGCGTCGACGAAACAGAGAAAGGGTGATATTTCGCGTCTCGAGCGTCTGGCGCGTTTAGAAGAGTCGAGCGCGGCCAAGGAGCTCGACGGCGACGCCGTCGAGGGCAAGTCTCGCGGTCGTCTCCAATCGCGCGCGAGCGATCGTCAGCGTCGCGCGCGATCGCCGTCCAAAAATGCGCGCGCCGGGGACGAGGACGACGAAGAAGCCGACGAAGACGCCGTCGACCGCGCCGCGGACGACGACGACGAGCTCGACAGCGACGACGACTACGCCCGCGCCGCCGGTTTCGACGACGACGACGGCTACGACGACGACATCGCCGACCACGCCGACACCGAGGCCTTCTATTAGCTCGCTCGTCTCTTTCATGCGTCATTCAAAACCTAAGCTTCGTCTTCTACGTCGCGTCTCGCTACGACCCTCCCATGTTTTGCAGCCTCCCGAGCACGACTTGCCCGCTCTCCAGGTACCGCAGCGCGCAGTTCGTCAGGCAGCTCGACTCGCTCGACGAAAACTTCGCGCCCGGCGCGTACGTCACGCACTTCTCGAAGCACGTCTCCGTGAGCTTCGCGACGACCTCGTTGAACACCGCCTTGCGCTTTTCCTCCTGCGGCGCGATGAAACGTCAGTCGTGCGACGCGCGACGGCGAACGCGGCGAATCGAGCGCACCTCGAGGAACTGCTGCATGTGCGCGTCGTTGGCCTGCATCGCGACGCGGCCTCGACGGATCGAGAATCGCGCGCGCGGGTGTGACGACGAGACGCGAATTCGAGCCGAGTCGCGAGCGCGAGCGCGGCGAGACGACGCGAAGGACGCGACGCGCGCGCGGCGATCGGTCGACGGCGACGCGCCGCGCCGTCAACTCGCATTTCAATTCCAACTCGCATTTCAATTCGCGTTTCAATTCGCGTTTCAATTCGCGTTTCAATTCGCGCGTTCGACGGACGCTCGCGCGCGCGCGCGCCTCGGCACGACGAAGACGCCGAAGTCGGCGGCGCGATCGCGCCGAACCTCCCACGGCGTCGAATCGTCGGGCTCGGCGAACGCACCGTCGCGCTCGAAGTCCACGCACGTGTCCAGGGCGTCGACGCACGTGACGATGCGAAAATCTCCAATCTCCCAGGCGCGCCGCAGCGTCGGCGACAGTCGACGCAGGCCCGCGCCCGTGAGCCACGCGAACGCGCACGTCGGCGCGGGTGAATCGAGCACGCCGCGCGCCAGCGCCTCGGCGGTCAACGTGGTGAGATCTCCCTTGTGCACGGTGATCAAGTCCTCGAGATTCTCGCGCGCGACGCGTTCGCGCGCGTCTCGCACGAGCGCGTCGTCGAGCTCTAGGCCCACGCAGCGGCAGCCCCTCGCCTTGGCGGCGTCCACGAGCACGCGCCCGTCGCCGCATCCGAGGTCGTACAGGACGTCGGAGGACGACAGCGCGCACGCGTCGAAGGCGACGGCGCGTCGGCGCGGCTCCGTGGGCGCCCACGGGGCGAGGGACGTCGCCGCCGCCTCGGCGCACTTTTCGTCGTTTCGAGCGGCGAGCGCGGCGCGCAGCAGCGCGTTCTGCGCGCGCGCGACGTCGGCGGGATCGAAATCGTACGCGTCTTCGTCGTCGCGCATCGCGCGAGCGCGCGGTCGAGAGCGAGCTCGATCGACCGCGCGCTGTGCGGTCGGGGACGCTCTTCGAGTCGAATCGCGTCGCGTTACATGACGAGTCGAATCGCGGCCAAAGACAGCGCGCCGAGCGATACCAGCGTCCCCACGCTGTATCGAATAATTTCCGTCTTCGCCGCCTCTATCTGCGTTCGCATCTGATGCAACTCTCGATCGACGCGCGCCTCGACCTCTTTCATCTGACTCTCCTGAATCCCGTGCAACTCTCGCAGTCGTCCCTTCTCCAGATTCAAATCCAACTTTTGCGACTGCGTGATCCTATCGATGTTATACTTGAGATCGGCGCGCAGCTTCTCGTTCTCCGCCTGCAGGGTTTCGGTGGAGTGTTTCATCGACGCGCTCGCCTCGCGCAGCGACGACGCCACCTCCTGCTTGAGCGCCTGCGTCTCCGCGCGTCCGTGCATCAACTCTCGCTCCAGTTCGTTTCTCGCGACGAATCCCGCGCGCGTCATAGACGTCAGCGCGCTCGCGACGATGGCCTCCGCCTGCGGTTCGCCGAACCCGCCCGCTTTCGCGAGCTGCTTGATGATGGCGTGCGAGTCGAATCGGTCGACCGTCGCCGCGGGCGGGTCCCACGCCGTCGCCGGCGACGCCGCGGACGCGCGCGCGCGGCGCGCGACGCCGCGCGCGTCGAAACGATCGACCGTCGCGAGTCGCGGGTCGAGCGCGCGCGCGCGTCGCGCGACGCGCGTCGCGACGCCGCGCGCGAACATCGATTTGAACGATGAATTCAAAGCCGTCGTCGCGCGGCGTCGCGCGGCGTCGCCGAAGCGCGGGCGTCGAGACGCGCGCGCGAGCGTGCGAACCTCGAGACGCGCGCGCGACGCGGACGCGCGACGCGCGCGCGACGCGACGCGAACGCGGTGATGTGAAGCGACGCGGTCGTTAGTCCCGCGGTACTTCGTCGCGCCGCGCGCCGCGATGGCGACGCGATCGACGCTCGAGCGCGCCGTCGCGCGCGCGGGCGGTGCGCGCGCGTCGCGCGCGCGATCGCGCGCGACGCGGCGACGACGGGTGACGACGCGCGCGGCGCCGAAGGGCGAGAGGAGGCGCGGCGGCGGCGCCGGAGCGAAGACGAAACGCGCGCCCGCGCGCGCGAACGACGAGGACGACGGCGACGCGTGGCGCGTGTACGACGTGCACGTGCCGCTCGATCGTGACCTGGGTAAGGACTCGAGCGAGGCGTCGCCCGCGGTGCTGGAGGCGGTGCAAAAGATTTTGGGGACGGCGCGGACGCCGAGCGCGAGCGGGACGCGCGTGCGAAGGAAGACGTGCGACGCGCGGACGGATCCGCCGGGATTTAGTTACGTCGTGGACGTCACGGATGAGGCGATCGTCGCGTGCGGCGGGACGAAGAGGCCGATACGCGCGCGGGCGAAAAAAATTGAACGGTGCGGCGCGGAGGCGGCGCCGGACATCGCGAGAAACGCTCGCGAGTTGCGAAACGCGTTCGAACGCGCGCCGGATCGGCGCGAGGGGGGGGCGATCGGCGAAACGACTGTTTTTAGCGACGGTGATGATGATCGAGTGGTCGTCGTCGGTTTAGGGCCGGCCGGGTTGTTCGCCGCGTTGGCGCTCGCCGAGGCGGGCGAACGCGTGACGGTGTTCGAGCGCGGGCAGCCGGTGGAAGAGCGCGGACGAGACATCGGCGCGCTATTCGCGCGCAGACAGTTGAACGAAGAGTCGAATTTGTGTTACGGCGAAGGTGGCGCGGGCACGTGGTCGGATGGAAAGCTCACGACGCGAATCGGTCGAAACAGCGAACGCGTCCGCGCGGTGTTGCACGCGCTCGTCGCATTCGGCGCGCCTGAGAACATTCTCGTCGACGGCAAGCCGCACTTGGGTACCGATCGTTTGGTGCGAATCTTGCGCACGGCGAGAAAATATTTAGAGGGACTGGGGGTGGAGTTTAGATTCGGCGTGCGGTGCGCGCGGGTGAACCGCGATCCGAACACCGGGGACGCGTGCGGTGTGACGCTCGCCGACGGCGCCGTGGTGGCCGCCAAAGCCGTCGTGCTCGCCGCCGGGCACTCATCCAGAGGTCTCATGGAAGCCTTACACGAAGAAGACGTGAAACTGACGTATCAATCCTTCGCGGCGGGTTTTCGCATCGAACATCCGCAAGGAATGTTGGACACGATTCAATATGGCGAAAAGTACGCCGGATACGTCGACGGCGGTAAAGGCCCGCTCCCGGTGGCGGATTATCGCGTGGCGAACACTGTTCCCGACGGCGTCGCCGCTGGACGCGCGTGTTACAGCTTTTGCATGTGTCCGGGCGGTCAAATCGTCCCTACGTCCACAGTAGAGGACGAGTTGTGCATCAACGGCATGAGTTTCAGCAAAAGATCGAGCAAGTGGGCAAACAGCGGATTGGTGAGCACCATCACCGAACGCGACGCGAAGCCGTTCGCGGACGAAGGCTACGAACCGTTGTGTGGGGTTTCATTCCAGCGTCACATCGAACGCGAGGCGGCGATAATGGGCGGAGGCAAACTCGTCGTCCCTGTGCAGACGGCGGAGGATTTTTTGAGCGAAACCGTTTCGAACGCGTCGACGCTTCCGTCGAGTTCGTACAGACTAGGGGTCGTGCCGGGACCGTTACACGAGTTGTACCCACGCGAAGTGACGAAGGCGATTCAGGAATCGCTCGCGCGTTTCGATAAGCAACTCCCGGGATTTGCCGGTTCACAGGCGCTCATTCACGCGCCGGAGGCGCGCACGTCGTCTCCCGTTCGCATAGACCGCGACAAAGAGACGTTAGAGTCCGTGTCGTGTCGCGCGTTGTATCCCACGGGCGAAGGTGCGGGCTATGCCGGCGGGATTGTCTCCGCAGCGTGCGACGGGCTCGCGGCGGCGACGGAAATTTTGCGCGCGTACAAGAGTGCGCAGGCGTGATTCGGAGGTGAATGACAACGATGTGTTAATACGATACACCAGCTAAATATTTGTTTTGTACAAGCGACTGGGCGTCAGCTCTTTCACGCCGTGCGCGCCAAGAACCCGCCGCCTCGCGTCGGCAGCTCCCACGCGCGATTTACGTCGAACGCGTCACCAACGGCAGCAATTGGTGGGGCGTCCAAATCTTCGTCCGAAATCGCGATCAGCGTCGCGTCTAGTACCGATCGAACCGTCGTGTCGGGATGTTTCGAACGCTTTTGTAAATCTTCCTCGACCAAGCGCCGCCACGCCTTGTTGTTGGCGCACCCGTGGAATAAATTTTGAATAGGATGCATCATGTGACGAACGCTCGGAATGCGATACCCATCCTTCGCGGTACCGTATCTACCGATCGTTTCATCCGCGTACACCGCGTACTTGTTCAAAAAGTCGCGCCTGGACGCGCTCGGGTTGGACGCCTCGCCGAAGAGCGTGGTGTCCGCGGCGCTGAGCAACCCCCACGGATCCGCGTGCGCCTGTCGACCAATCATCGCCCCCACGATCGGCCCTCCGTCCTCGGGCCCGCGTTCGAGAACGTTCTTCACATCGTTCAGCGTCTTTAATCCACCGTTCAAGTGAAACTCGCACTCGGGAAAATCTCTCGCCAACGCGTACGCCCACTCGTGCTTGAGCGGAGGCACCGTTCGATTCTCCGCGGGCGACAATCCGGCGAGCAACGCTTTGCGCGCGTGCACGTAAAATCGACGCGTCGAGCTCCCCGCGACGATGCGTTCGACGTAATCGCACAGATCGTCGTACGAATCCACGTCATCGACCCCGATTCGACACTTCACGCTCACCGGCGTCCCCTCGGGCGCGTTCTCCGCCATCGCCGCCAGGCACTCCGCCACCAACCCCGGCTCCGCCATGAGCGCCGCTCCGAAGCACCCCTTCCCCGCCACCTTCGGGCTCGGGCATCCACTGTTCAAATTTATCTCGTCGTACCCGTACGGCGCCGCGATCGCCGTCGCGCGTCCTAAATATTCCGGCGTCGACCCTCCCAACTGCAGCACCGTCCCAAACGTCGCCGCGGGATAATCCAAAAATTTATCCACCCGATCCCCATCTCGCGCGCTGTGCGTCACCGTCTGATCCACCTCCATCTCCGTCCACAGCATGACGCGCCTGGACATCAACCGCGCCATGACGCGAAAGTGCGGCGTCGTGTACTCCATCATCGGCGCGACGCTCAGCGCCGCGCGTCCCGCGTCCATGCGTTCCCGCGTCGCGCGCGCGCGCTCCACGTCGACGCCCTCGACGCCCGGTCCGCGGACGTAACACTCCGACGCCCACAACCACGTCGACGCGCTCGCCTTCGTCGCGACGCCGCGCGCGTCGCGTCGTCGCGCCGCCACCGCGCCGTCGCGCTTCGTTCTCCGCCCGTCGCGTCGCGTCGTCGCGCGCGCGTCGCGCGTCGCGCGCGCCGTTCGCGCGCGCATCGCGCGCAGCATCGACCGCGGCGCGCCGCGGCGCATCGACGCGTCGCGCGCCGCGACGACGCGCGATTCGTCGCGTCGGCGTCACTCTGTGCCGCATGCGTCCATCGTTCGCGACGCCGCGCGCCGCGACGCCGCGCGCCGCGACGCCGCGCGCGGCGCGAGCGACGCGAACGACGCCTCGGCGCGCCGCGACGCCGACCCGCGCGACTCGCGACGACCGCGCGAGGGATCTGTTCGCCGAGCTGTACCGGGGCGGCGGTGGGAAACAAATCTACTACGGCGTGTTTCAGCGCGACGCGCCGGCGAGCGCGACGAAGAGCGAGGAAGCGCGCGCGCGATCGCGCGATGAAGCCGCGAAGACGCTGACGAACATCGACGCGGAGGAACGCGGACGACGGATGGAGGTGGGGAAGGCGGCGGGCGCGGCGACGGTGGCGCTCGCGGCGGCGCAGCTGGCGCTGGGGGCGACGCGCGTCGAACGGTTGGCGATCGCGGTGCCGCTGTTCTTCGCGCTCGGGTTCGTGGGAAGCGCGAAGACGGGGTTGTGAAACATCGCGCAAGCCGGCGTTTGGGACGTCGATGGCACTGGTTTGCAAGATATCGAGGACGAGTCGGTGGCGACGGCGATTCGTAAAAAGGTTAACGATTTTAACGGTAAAAGCGCGGCGGCGGTGGCGGTGATCACCGCGCTGTACGTCGCGCTGCCGGTGTAGACGTCGGTCGTCGAACGGTGTCGTTCGGTGGGATGGTGCGCCGTGACGGCGCGCGCCGAAAGCGCTGACGCGTTCAGCGAGGCGCGCGCTCGATACGCCATCTCACTTTGTGACGCGCGAGAGTTTGGCGATGTGTTGTAAAATTACGCTTCTTTCATTTCAATCTAGAGAAGACGATTTCGTTATTAGTCTGTCTTCGGCGGCGGCGCGACGGATCGCACGTGCAGATCGGCGTATTGGGCGTCGCTCACTTGTCCCGGCGCCTCGGTGAGCAAGCACTGCCCGGCGGCGGTTTTCGGGAACGCGATGACGTCGCGAATCGATTTTGCCCCCGCGAGCATCATCACCAATCGATCGAGCCCGAACGCGAGACCGCCGTGCGGTGGGGCGCCGTATTGGAACGCCTCCATGAGGTAACCGAACTTGTTCTCCGCCTCTTCGTCGCTCAAACCGATGGCGCGGAAGACTTTTTCTTGCACGTCTCGACGATAAATACGCAGCGATCCACCGCCAATTTCCACGCCGTTATACACCAAATCATACGCGATCGCGCGCGCACCGGTTAAATCATCCGGATTCGCCGCGGCGTCGTCTTGGTTGGGCGCCGTGAACGGGTGGTGCATCGCCTCGTAACGGTTTTCGTCCTCGTTGAACTCAAACATCGGGAACTCAGTGATCCACAGCACCGCGTGCGCGTTCTCGGGGATCATGTCGTACGTCTTCGCGATGTACTGTCGAACGCGATCGAGGGTTTTGTTCACCAAAGCCTTGTTCCCCGCCGCGAAGAGCATCAAATCCCCGGGCTTGGCGCCCGAGGCGGAGATCATCGCCGCCGCGTGCGCCGCCGTCCCTTCGACCAAACCCTTCGCACCTTCGAGCGATTTCCCGTCATCGGCGACGCGCGCGAACGCCAAACCGCCCGCACCCGCCGCGAGCGCTTCGTTGAACACATCACCCTTCGGTTTGAGCTTCGAGTTCGGTATTTTCTTATCGTCGTCGACGACGAGCGCCTTGACGGTGCCGTTGGACTCCGCGAGCGCGTCGGCGAAGATTTTGAACTCACATCCCGCCAACGCGTCGTCGAGCGTGGTCATCTCTAACCCGTATCGCAAATCTGGTTTATCGCTGCCGTACTTTTCCATCGCATGCGCGTATGTCATCTGCGGAAAACTCGCCGGCAAATCGACGTCGACGCCGCTCTTGAACGCGGCGCGCATTAAATCCTCTGCGAGCTTCATGATCCCGGCGTCATCCGTGAACGCCATCTCGATGTCGAGCTGCGTGAATTCCGGTTGACGATCGGCGCGCAAGTCTTCGTCTCTGAAGCACCTCGCGACTTGATAGTATCGATCGACGCCCGCAACCATGAGCATTTGCTTGAAGAGTTGCGGCGATTGCGGCAACGCGTACGCCCCCCCCGGCTGCAAACGACTCGGCACCAAGTAATCCCGCGCCCCCTCCGGCGTGCTTCGCGTCAGCATCGGCGTTTCGACCTCTAAAAACCCGTAATCGTCCTCCATCACTTTGCGCAACGCGCGGAGCGTATCGTGACGAAGCTTTAAATTCCTCGCCATTTGCGGTCGACGCAAATCCAACACGCGATGCTCCAAACGCGTCTCCTCCTTGATTTCCTCCTTCTCCCCGCTCGACTCCGACACCGCGAACGGCAACGATTTCCCCACAGAGTTCAAAATCTTCAACTCCGTGACCACGAGCTCGACCGTCCCCGTCTTTGTCTTTTTATTCACGCTCTTCCTCGCTCGAACCGTCCCTCGCGCGCGCACCACGCACTCCTGTCTCAAGTTCCCGAACGTCTCCCGCACCTCCGCCGACGCGTCCTCGTCCGCGACGATCTGCGCGATTCCACTGTGATCGCGCACGTCCGCGAACGCGATCCCGCCCATATCGCGCGATTTATCGATCCATCCGCACAGCGTCGCCTCCGCGCCGACGTCCCCGTCCCGCAGCGTCCCCGCCAGCCGGTCCCGGCTCGGCCACTCCAGCGCCTCGCTCGACGACGACGACGCGCGCGCGCGCGTCGAGTCCACCCTCGCCATCCCTCGCGCGCGCTCGCGCGCGCATCGCGCGCCGTGCGCCGTCGTGAACGCGCGCGCGACGCGCGTCCGCGTCCCCACCGCGCTCGCCGTCTCCGCGCCCGCGCGCGCCGCCCTGGCCGTCTTCGCGCGCGCGCTCGACGCGAATCGCGCGCGCATGAGCTCGCGCTCGAGTCGGAAGCGCGCGAGCGACATCGCGCGCGACGACGCGACGCGGCGGACGACGACGCGCGTCGACGTTTGAGGTTTTGGCGTCGTCGACGACGACGCGCGCGCAGAACGCGACGCCGCGCCCGCGCGCGCGCGCATCGCGTCGCGCGATGCTCCGCGCCTTCGCGCGCCCTCCCGGCGCGATCGCGGCGTCGACGACGCGCGACGCGACGCGCGAAGACGGCGCGAAGTTTGCGAATCAAAAAGCGCGCGCGACGGTTGGACGAAAACCGCGCGCGCCTCGCGCGCGCGCGCGCGACGACGACGACCGAGCGGTCGCGCGCGATTGGGCCGACGTCGACGCGCGCGGTTTCGGTCGCGGATCGAGCGCGCTCGATCGCGCGCGGTACGTGGTGAGGGACGCGAAGGCGCGACTCGCGCTGCCGTCGAGCGACGGCGGCGTCGTCGGCGAGCGGCCGTTCAGCGACGTCGTCTACGGATGCGCGTTCTGCGCGGCGACGACGTACGCGTTGGGCGCTGTGGATTGTTGGATGCGCGCGAACGCGATGGCGCGCGCGCCGTTCATGATCGGGGCGTGGGCGAGCCTGTCGGTGCTGGCGTTCGGCGTCGTCGACGCGCCGCCGCTGCGATGGTGGAATTTAATCGTCGCCACGACGTGCTCGGCGCTCATCGGCGTTCTGTCGGTGCGCGCGTTCGGGGCGAATCACGTCGCGCGCGCGGTCGCGCTCGGCGCGTCGCTCGCGGTGATGATGCGTCTGGGCGCGATTCATCCGCCCGCGGGCGCGGTGGCGTTCGCGGCGGTGGAATCGCCCGCGTTCGCGGATTTGGGATGGTGGTTCGCCGTCTATCCCGCGCTCATCGGCGCCGTGTTCATCGCGTGCGCGGGCAAGGCGTGCGAGTGGGTCAAGTTGAATCGCGCGTTCGAGTTCGCGGACGTCGCGCGTGTATTTTCGAGTGTATTTTCGTCGTCCTAGCGTCGTCGCGTCGTAGCGTTGGTTTGAAACTGTTTTGACGATGCGCGCGTTCGTTCGCCTCATTCGCGCGCGCTCGGACGCATGAAGCGTAAAACGAGCGTAAAACGCGAAGACGACGACGACGCGCGATCCGACGACGCGCGCGGCGCGCGGGGGGGGGCGAGCGCGTACGAAACGGACGACGCGCTGACGCAGTATTTGGAATTTCACTACGCGCGAAGTGACAGTTACGACGGAGACATTCAACATGGTCGACCACCGCGTTTCGCGGGAACGCTGCCGGCAAGCGGTTTTGTAGAAAAGGAAGGGTGTGAAGGGTGTCATGTGTGGGGGTTTGTGCCGTTTCCCGTGCGCTGTACGTGGTTCTTGATGAACGCGCTGAGAGCGAGCCCCAAGTTCCTGTCCCGCTCGGACGAAGGCGAGAAAATGCGAGCGCTCGACGTCGGTTGCGCCGTGGGCGGCGCGACGATCGAATTGGCGAGAAAACGATGTATACATCGGGAATGTTACGAGACCTTCTTCGGATATGACGAACGGACGTGTTGCGGTTACCATTTGTTATCAAAAGTGTTTTGGAGCTATCGGGGCGAGAGAATAGCAGGCTGGCCCGATGTTTGGGGACACCTACCGCGTCATGGGAAACTAGACGAATTCGAATATCATCACGAACTAGCGGAGCGCGTAAAGCACGCAGAGTTTGTTTTCGATGAAGTCGTTGGATTTGATAGTAGCGCACCCTTCATCGAAGCGGCAAAGCAGATGCGCGATGAAAAAGAGAGGCGTGTAGATGTTCCAATGGAAGGCGGTAAACGGGAAAGTATGGAATTGAGTTGGTTTGAAGACGCTCCATTCATCGATTGGTTCAAGAGCTGGGCGACCGAGAAACACTTGGTGGATTTCAAACCAATGACAAAGTGTACGTTTGAAGTCGGCGACGCGTGCTCGCTCGAGTACTGGAAAACTCTGGGGAAATTTGACGCCGTGTTGGTGGCCAACTTACTGTGTCGACTGCCTCGGCCGCGAGCGTGCCTGGATGGACTGGCGACGGTGTGCAATCCCGGCGCCGTCGTCGTGTTTTGCACGCCGTGGTCCTGGTTGGACGAGTACACGCCAGATAAACGCGAGCGCTTAGACAGTGCAGAGTTAGTATCGGAAATGAAGACGCGGGGTTTCGAAGAGGGCGAGCGGGACTATGATTACGAAATCCCGTGTTTCATTCGGGAGCACTACCGAAAAGTACAGTACATCATATCACAAGTGCACGTGTTCATCAAACAGTAGCAGCGAAGCGATTTCAATAGAGCACCACTTGCGCGCGAGTGTCGCGAACCCATCGTCCGAGTCGCTCGTCGAGCGTGAAGAATCGAGGCTCAAACGTTTCGCCGCGCGCCTCTCGCTCGCGTCGCTTTTCTCTTTCGGATTCCTCGACGCGCTTCTTCGCGTTTTTCGCGTCGTCCCATCGATTCTCCTCCATCGCTTTAAACGTCTCTTTCCACACGACTTCGGTGTCTCGTTCGTCGTCGAGGTGCGTGTGTCGAACGATTTGCCCTCGGAACCTTTTCGCGTCTTCCAAATCGTAACGAGCGACGGCTTCGCCACTCGAAATTTTCTTCGCGACGACGCTGCCGTCGTATCGCCCATCGATCTCGCAGACGGCGGCACCGCTCCAGGTACTGTATACGACACCGCGAACACCACGCTTCGCGGCGTACGTAAATTCGCCTCGTAAACCCGTCTTTTCGCATCGAATCGACCACTTTCGCTTGCGCGTCATTCGCGAATGCCACCTCGGGACGAATCGCCACTCAAACGACGGTAAGTCGCTCACGTACGTCTCGTCGCGATCGATCAGCGTAATTCTCGCCTCGCCTTCGAGCTCGACCTCGATGTGCGCGCCGACGAGGTGCGGTTTCGGTCGCAACTCACCCTCCACGCGGACGTTCGATCCGCGAGTGCAATGCGCCGAAATCGGCGGATGATGCGACACTTGTTCCCAAACGCTCTCGAATCGCTCGTTCGGGAAAACCACCGAATGAATCGCCGTTTCCCCCAGCACTGGATTGAGCGGCTTTTTCAGCGACGCCGGCGGCTCGATCTCCGCGATCATCGCCAGAGCGACGCCCGCGAAGCGCGTCACCGCGTCGTCTCGCTCGGCGTCGACGCGTCTCAACATCTCAAAAAATCGCACCGTGCGCGACGGCGCGTCGCTCGACACCGAGCTCGCGCTGTCCGTCACCGTTCGCAGCAGAGACATTCTCGCGCACCATCGAATCGGGGTCCCGAGAAACGACGTCAAGTCCACCCTGCCGCCTCGCGCGGCCACGCTCGCCATCGCCGTCACCGCCTTTGCGTACGCCCTCGCCTTGGCCGCGAACGACCCTCCTCGAGATTCCGCCTCCATCTCCGACGACGCCCGCGCGAGCGCGCGGTGAAACGCATCGTTCGCGTGCGTCTTCGGCTGCGTCGTCGCCAGCGTCGTCGCCGTCGCCGTCGCCGTCGCGTTCGCGTCCGTCTCCAGCCTTCGTTCCTCGACCTCGGACGATTTCACCAACGTCGGCGCCCACCACGGCGCGCGTCGCTCGAACGACGACGGTGCGTCGTAAAAGATTTCTTTTTCGCTCTCCCGCGGCTCTGCGTCGGCTCGCGGCGCGCGGACGCACGCGAAACACGCCATCGCGCCGCGGCGACATGTGACGATTCCTGTTCTCGCGGCGAATCGTCACACGAAGCGTTTCACCGCGCGCGCGGCGTCTCGCGGCGCGCGTCTCGCGTCTCGCGGCGCGCGCGACGCCGCCGCGGCGATCGCGCCCGCGCTCGATCGCCGCGCGGACGCCGCGGCGACGCCGCGCGACGCCACACGTCGACGCGTTCGACCGAATTCACGCGTCGCGCGTCGCGCGCGCCCTCGACCGCCGCGCCCGGCCCGCGCGACCGTCGCGCGCGTCGCCCGGCGACCGCCGACCGCGCCGCGCGCGCGACCGCGCCGGCGCGACGCCGCGCGCGCGAAAGATCGCCCGCGAGACGCGATGTCCGCGACGCGAGAATCGACGGACGCCGAGCGCGCGTCGACGAACGACGATGGATTCGAGTCCTCGGACGACGAGCAATACGTCGTGAAGCCCATCGACGTGTCGACGATGTCGATCAGCGAGCGACGCGCGCAGCGCTTCAAGGATTGCTTTTGGGATCTCGAGGCGAAGCTCGCGCGGTGGTTCGGCTTGGAGGACTCGCGATACGAATTCGAGCTGAGCGTGCGAGAAGAGGAAGACGAGCGCGCGGCGGCGGAGGCGGCGAGGGAGGAGGCGAAGAAAGACGCGGCGGCGCGCGCGGCGGAGGACGGGACGACGGCGTGAGAGGCGCGGCGCGCGCGCGGGCCGTCGTCGACGGTTCGATTTCGGCGTCGACTCGGGCGAGCGAACGCGGCGCGAGAGGATTCGATGGCGACGTCGGCGTCGCGACGTCGGCGTCGGTGTTTATCAGTCATCGCGCGTGTATTACCATGGTATTGCGATTCAACGATTCGTCGCGCGCGATCGCTCGTCGTCGATTCGTTCGCTCTCGTCGCGCGCCGCTCGCCGAACACCCTTCGCCGCCGCGTCGCGTCGCCGTAGACTGCGACGCGCGCGACGCCATGCGACGTCGCGCGTCGACGCGCGCGCGCGCGATGCTCTTCGCGCTCTTCGCTCTGACGTGCGCGACGCTCCCGCGCGCGTCCGACGCGCGAGAAGCGTGCGCGACGAACGTCACCGCGTTCAAGCGACTCGCCGATCTTCGCGCGTTTCGGAATCCCGCGCTCCGAGGCGCGTTCTGCGTCACGCGGCTGCGCGCGGACGGCGTCGCGGGATGCTCGAACGATGCCATCACGTCGGCGCCGCTGCTAAGGCTTCGACCCGACGGGAACGAGACGATCGAGCTGGACGGCGAGAGGGTGTTGGTGGCGACGCCGGCGGCGTGGCAAAATTTAATGCGGCAGGCGTTCGTCGCGAACGACGCGCGAAGCGAGGCGTTGCGAGGGCGGATTAAAGCGGTACTCGTGGAAGCGATCGCGCCCGAAAGCGAGGAGGAGCGAGAGTGGGCGCGAGGGTACGCGCCGGGACCGGCGCACGAAACCAACGTCACGGGAGGCTTCGTGGGCGGCGTCGACGCGATGGGGATGGATCTCAGAGGAGTGCCGATGATGTTGTTAGATCGCGAGAGCACGTTGTTGGCGAGGAAGCGATCGCTGGATAACGTGATCGCGGCCGATGCTGGGAGGGAGAAGGATATGTGGCAGGTGCGAACGGATGAACGCATGAATGGATTGGGAAAGCAACCGACGCTTGCTCCTCCGACGTCGTTGACGTGCCTGAAGTCGGGATCGTGTTTGCCGATCGGTGGGTACAGCGTGGTCGCCACCGCGCCGCCGATGTGGGGGCGCACCGACGGGCCGCACGCGGGCAAGAGCGTGATTTTAGTCATCGCGCGATTGGACGCGAACGGGTTGTTTAGAGACGCGACGCCCGCGGTGAACGCGCGGATGACTGGCCTCGTCGCGTTAATGGCGGCCGCCAAGTCGACGCAAAAGATGTTCAAGGAGATGGACGCGGAAGACGTCGCCCATCCCGTGGCGTTTCTGGCGCTCAGTGGTGAAGATTTCGGTAAGCTCGGCTCTGAGCGAATCGCGCGCGAGATGCTCGCCTCCACCGAAACGTCGCAGCTTCCCGGTTTGGCTGGGAAGAAAATTCGCGCCATCATAGAACTTGGTCCGCTCGGTTTCTCTGAATCCTTCGTGGGCGAACGCGTGCCGACGATTTACGTCCACGGCGCGCACGAGGGGAAAATGTTGGAGCGGATTGAGAAAATCGCGAACACGTTTGAGTTTGAAGAGACGGCGGCGTTGGGTGTACCCCGGATTCTTGAGACCGCGGCGCCGACATTCGAAGCGCTCCTCGCGAATGAGTACGAAACGGCGTATTTATCCGAGGATCCCGACGCTCCAATCGACGAGCTCAGTGGAACGACGTTGGACGCCGGTAGTTTTCGCGCCATCGACGCCGAGCGCATGGAAACTGTCGTGCACGTCATCGCGCGTCTCGTGCGCGCCCTCGCGACGAACGACAAAGTCGACGCCCCGCGCTTGGATGTCGAGGGAGGTAAGCTCGCGGTGAAAGAGCTCGCAAAGTGTCTCACGAATGAAAACTACGGTTTGGAGAGATGCGAACTCGGCAAGAAGTTTTTGTACGGCGAAGAAGCGAGCGCGCCCGGACTCGGGGAATCTTTCGTCGACCCAGTCGCCTTGCCGTCTCGTTACCCCGATGCACTGCAAGGACTCTCTCGCGATATGCAGTCGCACGAAGACAAGAACGCCCTGGCAAGATTCGTGTGGAATTATCTCGCCGACGCCACGTCGAACACGGTTTCGCCCAAGATGTGCGAAGGAGACGGTTCTTGCGCCGAAAACACCGTATGCGTCGGCCGCACGCCGATGAGCGTCGGTGAGTGTCATGCTGCGACGTCGAAGTATATGTTAGCGCTTTCGACGCGATTAGCTTTTGATCGTTCGACGGGTCTTTGGATCGTGAACGAGCCCAAAGATGACGTCGAGCGCGCGGCGCCGCTGTGGACGGAGAGCGACTGGTCGCCGGCGATCGGTGCCACGCTCGTCGCCCCGGTGAAGTACAACTTCTTCACGAGCGTGGATGCTTTTCTTCTGTACGGTGTCATCTGCCTGATGCTCGTCGTGGCTGCGCAGTTTTGCTTCGATCGCGACAAGAAACGCGGCGGCGCTCGCGAGCGCGAAGCGCTTTTGCGAGGCGCTCAACCGTGACGCGCGGCGCGAACAGAAAACGCGTGTAATATTAGTAGTTGACAATTAAAACGACCACTGAAACGAAACATCCGCGACGTCATCGACGATGCCAACCTTTTCAAATCTCCCCGCGCTCTCCCACGCCTCGAGACCCCCTCGGACTTCGTCGTACGTCTTCGCGCCGTCCGGGTCGCGCTTGACCGCCTCGTACATCCGACGCAAATTCGCCCCACCGAGCGCCGCGCCCTCGCTCCAACCGAAGTACTTTGGCAACAAAAAATCACAAAAAATCAGCGTCGGAAACAGCGCGGCGTCCGCCGCGCTCTTCGTCTCGCCCGCGACGTAATCGCCGTCCTCGCGTCCGCAAATCTCGTCCAGTATCCGCAACTGCCTCGCGATCTCCGCCAACTGCGTCGCGCGCGTCGCTCGGTCCATCGGCCCTCGATACATCGCCCCCTGTATCGGCACCAAGTACTGATCGTGCGTTCGCGTCGCCAGCGCCCCGTTCGTCCGTCCCTCGATCGTCTTCGGCGTCGCCAGTCTCCGCGCCCCCTCGCTCGCCGCGTCCATCAGGTACGCGTTGATCACCTCGCTCTCCGGCACGCACAGCCCGTTCGCCGCGACGAGCGTCGGCATCTTGAGCTGCGGATTAATCTCCGCGTACGCCGCGGACTTGATCCCGCCGTCCGCGAACGCGTCGTTCGGATTCGTCAACACGAGGTCGTCGTACAGCCCGAGCCATCGCGCGAGCAATCGACACCGCGCGCCGTTGTTCGACACCGGGACGTCGTACAGCGTGCCGAGCGCGCGCGGGCGAAGCGTTGCCGCGCGCTGCGGCGTCGCGCGGCGCGCGCGCGCGCGCGCGGGCGCGGCGACGGCGCGAGACAACGTCGACATGACGAAGACGCGTCGCACACTGACGCGCGGCGCGCGCGCGCGACGCGTCGAAGGGCCGATCGGACGGCGCGCGCGGCGCCGACGCGTTCGTGGACGCGAACGCGCGAGAAACGGGACGCGCGACGGCGCGAGGGCGACGCGAGACGGTCGGGACGTCGCCGCCGCCGCCGCGAGCCGAAAGCGCGATGAGCGACGAGAAACGCGCGAAGAAGGAAAAGAAGGCGAAGAAGGCGAAGAAGGAGAAGAAAGAAAAACGATCGTCGCGCGACGGCGCGGTCGAGGGCGGCGAGGCGAAGCGGGCGAAGAGGGAAGCGAGGACGGAGGGGGAGACGGCGGACGCGGACGCGAACGCGAAGCGCGCGAGGTTCGCGTCGTTCGCGGAGACGCCGTTCGACGAGGCGATCGTCGCGCGGTTGTCGAGCGCGTTTCCGTCGCCGAGTCCGATTCAGGCGGCGGCGTGGCCGGCGGCGTGCGCGGGGAAGGATGTCGTCGCCGTCGCGAAGACGGGGAGCGGGAAGACGTTGGCGTTTCTGTTGCCGATGTTTCACGGTATGAAGCGACACGGTGGCGTGGAGGGACTCGTCGTCGCCCCGACGCGGGAATTGGCGATACAGATTCAAGCCGAAGCGGAGAAGTTCGGCGCGGCGCATGGGTTTCAAAGCGTCGTGGTGTACGGCGGCGCGAGCGCGTACGAGCAAAAGAACGCGTTGCGAACGAAAAAGCCGTGCCTCGTCATCGGCACGCCGGGGCGATTGACGGACTTGATGAGTCAAGAGGGGGTGCTTTCGCTCGCCGAGCTTTCGGTGATCGTGCTGGATGAGGCGGATAGGATGTTAGATATGGGGTTTGAGCCGCAGATTAAGCAAATCTTCGGCGCGACGCCGACGAAGCGGCAGACGCTCTTGTTTTCGGCGACGTGGCCGAAATCCGTGCGTAAGCTCGCGGCGGGGTATTTAAATCAAGATAAATCGTGCGTCGAAGAGATTTTCATCGGCGAAGGCGCGTCGGACGGCGAACTGGCGGCGAACAAGGCTATCACGCAACGCTTCATCGAGGCGAGAGACCACGAAAAAGACGAGCACTTGTACAATCTCATTTGCGAGTTTCCAGACGAGTCTCGCGTCGTCGTGTTCGCGAATACCAAGCGTCGCGTCGAAAATCTGGCGAAAACGTTCGCCGCGGAAGGTTTCGGCACCGTCTCCGTGCACGGAGATAAATCTCAAGCCGACCGCGAGGCGTCTCTGCGCAAATTCGTCGAAAACAAGGCGCCGCTCATGATGGCCACCGACGTCGCCGCGCGCGGTTTAGACATCAAGGGCGTCACCCACGTCATCAATTACGATATGGCGCGCGACGTTGAGAGTTACGTCCACAGAATCGGTCGAACCGGCCGCGCCGGCGAACTCGGCGCCGCCGTCACGTTTTGGAACGTCGATTACGACAAGCCCTGCACCCCGGCGCTGTGCAAAATCGCTCGAGACGCCGGTCAGGCTGTCCCAGATTGGCTCGCCAAGTACGAAAAAATCAAAGAGTCTAAGCAATGGCGCGTCAAGGACGCTCATTTGTGATGCACGCGCACACGCTCGTGACGCGTCCTCTGATGTCGTCGTCGTCCGCGTTGTAATAGAATTCAAATTTTTTTTTCAAAATTTTCAGCTGTCAGCCATCGATGCTTCGCTCGCGCCGCACACTCCCTCGCGCGTCGCGCCGCATCGCGCGCACCGCGCGGCGCGCGCTCGTCCGCCATGCCCGCGGCGACGCACGACCGCGCTTTGGCGTCCATGGTGAACGAACGCTTCAAACTCCACGGTTTGTCCCTGATGGGTGACGCCATGCGCGCCGTCTTAAAACACGTCGCGCACGTCGCGCCCGCGACGAGCGAGCGCGAAGCGGTGGACCAGGTGTTGAAAACGCTATCGCGCACGGAACTGTCCAGCGGTGTGCTGCAAAAAGCGACGATTGAATCGGCGATCGAGAGAGGATTGGCGGAAGGGACGATCGAGGCGGTCGAGCGCGGCGCGCGAGAGATGGACGTCGACGGCGGCGAAGACGACGAGGGCGAAGCGATGACGGAGACGGCGGCGGCGATGGTGCACAGCGATGGTTTGACGATATGTGACGCGTTTAAGACGAAAAGATACGCGTATGATTCGCAGCGACGGATGTTTGATGAGGCGAGCAAGACGGCGAAGATTGAGAGCGCCGCCGAGTCGAAAATCGACTTGTATAGGGATCGGTTCTTGTTGTTGCAGCAGCGCTTGTCGCGGTCAAGGCAGTTCGCGAAGCCGACGTTGCAGACGTCCTCGACCGAGGGCATCGCGGAGTTGACGTCGATTCAGTCGTTGTTAGGGGTGAGCAAGGAGACGAAGTTTATCATGGGATGTTTGAGTCAATTGGAGGACGAACGGTTTTACATGGAGGATTTGACGGGGACGGTGCGAGTTGATTTGACGGCGTGCGAGCGCAGCGCGGGATTGTTCACGGAGAATTGCATCGTGATCGCGCAGGGTGAGGTGCGACCGGACGGGGTGTTTGAGGTCATGGCGTTGACGTTTCCCCCGGCGGAGACGCGAGCGGCGACGAGAAACGCGACGAACGCTTTGGATTTCTTCGGCGCGGGGCACATCTTGCGACCGAACGAGCTGGAGGAGCTCGCAGAGAAGGAACTTGAACGCGTCGGTGAGAGGTTTATCGTGTTGTCGGACGTTTGGCTCGACCAACCACGCACTTTTGATAGATTGGCAAAAATGTTTGACGCGTTTGACTCGCAAGAGGAAGACGTGCCGGGATTGATTGTCTTCATGGGAGATTTCACATCGAAACCGTTCGGCCCGACGCACTACGACTTTCGCGCGTATACCGAAGGCTTTGACAAACTCGCGGAGTTGCTGGAGGAATATCCGCGCTTGCGACAGGAAAGTCGGTTCGTCTTCATCCCTGGTCCGGGCGATCCCGGTTTGAACGCCGCGCTTCCGCGCCCGGGATTGCAATCATCCGTCATCGGTTCTCTGCTGGAGAAGGTTCCGCGCGCGCAATTCGCGAGTAACCCGGCAAAAATTAGATACTTTTCGCAAGATCTCGTGTTCTTTCGCGACGACTTGCAGGCGAAGATGCGCAGAAACTGTTTGATGCCGCCCGACGACGATAAACTGCCGGAAATCGCGCCCGGCGACGAGTGGGCGAACCGCCCGGTGTTCAAGCATCTCGCGGCTACCATGGTGCAGCAGGCGCACTTATGCCCGTTACCGATCACACAAAGCCCGATTTATTGGGAATACGACCACTCGTTGTGGTTGTATCCGGCGCCAAACTGTATTTTCTTAGGCGATCGAACCGAGCAACAATCGCTGGCCAACTTTGAGGAGACTTCGCTCGCGAATCCCGGATGCTTTTCCGACGACGGGTCGTTCTTGCTGTACATCCCCGCCACGGGTGAGTGTTCGTTCTCAGCCGTGCCGTGAGAGACTAGTCGTTGTTTGTAATTCTCAAGGAGTGCTAATAACTAAAAGCTGTCTACAGTATCACCTAATTCCGCGACGCGGTTCGCTTATACCCGGACCAGCGCTTTGACTTTTTCTCGTGCCATCCGTCAAAGCCTCGTCGTGGCTCGAACATTTTTGGGTGCTCGAATAACTCTGTCTTTGCGGCGTCGTATTTTTCGTCGGCTTCGCGCTTCGCGCGCGCGTACGCCTCAAGCGTAAACGTCGGCGAATCCCCGACGTCTTCGCCGAGCAGACTTAAATACAACTCGTACAGCGCCGCCTTGGACGTCGAAGGCGCGCTCGCGTCTTCGTGAAGAAACGTCCCCGTTTTCCCGTTCAACGCCTCCGCCGCGTCGTCGCCGTCGCACCATATCATCGCGAACGGGTTTTCAAACACCGCCCCCTCTTCCACGTCCATCGGTACGTCGTCGAACACCACGGCGGTTTCCATCAACGCGGGATGCGTCGTCGCGAAGCCGCCGCACGACGAGCGAAACCCATCCACGCGACAACACATCGCTCGACACAAGTGCGGCTCGGAAAACTTTCGTCCGATAGTAATCGTCTCCACGTACAAAGGTTCGCGCATGAACCGTCGCAGCAGCGCGCCTTGATACCCGACCACGTTCCACACGCACAACTTGTCGCTACACGTCAACGCCTCGTCGCCGTCTCCGCGCGCCGGCGCCGTCCCCGCCGCGAGCTCCCCGCGCGTCACCATATCGCGCAAGACCTCAGGGACGTCTTCGTCTTTGCTCGCCTTGATGACTTTGACGCACAGCGCCACCTGCCCCGCATCCGTCGCCGATCGACTCAACGTCTCGTGCGGTTCGCTCGGCGCGCTCGACGTCCCGAGCTCGTCCCGTCGTTTTGTCGACCGTCCTTTCGCCCACCGCCGCACGCACGCGTTTCCGCACGGCGCCGAACTGACGTATAAATGTAAGCTCAGGCCATCCTTAACCTTGACGTCGCCTTCGCGCGTCCGCACGACGACATCGCCGTCGTTCGCGTCGCCGCCGCGAAGCGCCGCGCGCGCGTCCCGCAGCAAAAACTTCTTCAACCCTCGCCGCGCCAGCACCTCCGCGTGGCAGTCCACGAGCGCGCGTCCGGTGGTGCACGCGTACCGTCCCAGTGTTTTCGTGCCGACGCCGAGCGACAGGACGCGCAGGGAATCGCGCGCGTCGTCGCGTAAGATGAAGGCGGCGAGCACGGTGCGCACGGGAAACTCAGCGACGTCGACGCCGCACGACGCGCGCTGCGCGGCGTAGGCATCGATGGCGCATCGCGCGATGCGGTCCGCGAGCGCGCACGTCCCCGCGCGAGGCTTTTCGGCCAGGCGCGTGCGTTTGGGCGGCGGGGCCATTGTGACGCGCGACGGTTGGCGCTCGGCGACGAAGGCGCGCGGCGAGACGAGCGTGATTATTAAATCGTCGGTTAACCTTGCTTGCCGAGCTCGAGCTTGCGGCGCACGAGGGCGAGTGAGTTGAACAAAACGCCGTCGGCGATGCCCATGACGGAGTACACGCCGCCGATGATGGCCATGAGACTGGTGATGAATGAGTAAAACGCCATCTTTTCCTCGGAGACGACGATTTGCATCGGGCTCGGTTGGTAATGAAACTTTGCCTTTGGAAGCGGTTCGTGCACGGCGTGAGAGTGCTGGGTGTACTCGTACACGCTGAACGGAAGGGTGTATCGCCCGCGCGGAGTGATGGTCGTGAGGACGGTTTGTAAATAGTGCTCGTGAGAGACGTGCGCGGCGTTGGAGACGAAGCGCTCGCTCGCGAGTCTGTCGTGCCAGTCGCCCGCTTTTTCTCCGGCGTGAAACTTTTCCAGGTAACGTCTACGTTCGTCGCTGAGTTGATGTCCAAAGTAAAAGTGGTTGACGACGTGCGTCATGTTCATCGTTTCACCGTGGAACGAGTGATCCGGAGAGGACGCGCTGATCCACAAGTGCCCGGGGACTTTCTTCACGAGCACGAAACCGGTGATGGCGCACCCCGGGCCGATGATGCGCTTTTGCATATCGACGCTCGCCGGAAGCCGAAGCTTCATGTTTTCCTCCTGCGCCGCCTCTATGCTCGATTCACCCACCGGCTCCGGCGGTGGCACGAGCGTGTCCACAAACTGCGTCAGCCCATCCACCGTGCGCGGACCCTTGTAAAACGCGTGCTCGCGCTTGCCCTCGTGCATCAAAATGTCGGTGCCGTGAGTGAAAATGCGAATCGTGGGGTATCCCGTCACGACTTGCGCCATGCAAAACTTTTCGTGCACCACGCAATCAATCTTCGTGAACAGCACGCGCGACTTCGTCCCGGGCGGGTACTTTTCGTGCACCGCGAGCCCCGCGGCTTCGTACACGGGCTCGAGCCTCTGACACCACGGACACCACGGCGCGTAGAAATTCACCAACACCACCGCGTGCGTCGGATCCTTCACCATCGCTTGCAGTTCGTCCAGATCCGCGATCTCGTACACCACGTGCGCGTGCCCATCCGCGGGCCTATTCGACTCCTGCAGCACCTTGAGCGCCTCCTTGTGCCGCGCCACCCTCTCCTCGGCGCGCGTCGTCTCCTCGTCGCTCGCCTTGAGCACCTCGTCCACCGCTCGGTCCCACTGCAGCGGCCCGATCGCTCGCATGTCCGCGTCGATCGCCCGCTTAAACACCGTCTTCGTGAGATTGAACCGATTCAATCCCAGGGCGTCGCCGACGTCCACGCTCGCGAACTCGCACGACAGCGCGGGAAACGAAAGATTAAAGTTGATTCGCAGCAATTCCCCATCCACGCTCCGATCCACCACCACCTTGGTGTCGAACGAGCTCGACGAGTAACTCCGCAGTTCGCTGAGCAACAGAAACGCCATCAACACCGCGGCGAAGATGGATATCACGCTCCCGCTCACCGTGCCCTCCGTCATGTCGCGCGGGAGTTTGCGATAAAAGTCTACGCTTCGAAACGCGCGTCCGAGCCTCGTGGGGGCGTGCGCGCCGCCGAACGGGGCCCCGTGCGGGGCGCCGAAGGCGCCACCGCCGCGCACCGCCGTCGGGCGCTGCATCGGACGCGTCGCGAAGTGTCCGCGCGCCGCCGCGCGTCCGAATCTTCATCGTCCACGATCCTCGCGTCGACGGGACGGGTCGCGACTCAAGCGTAGGGGTACTCTGCATACATTACAGAAAAAAACGCCATGTGTGGTAAAAATCGACCGCGCGCGCGTCAACGCGACGGTTCGCGTCCGTCGCGCGTCCGCCATTCTCCAGCGCGCCATCGCAGCGACCTCATCTCGCTCGACGCCCGCTCGATCGACCGCATCGCGCCGACCGCATCGCGCGACTTCCAGCGCTCCAACGACTTTGAATTCTTCGCCGAGACGACATGCGCGAGGTGATCTCCATTCACATCGGTCAAGCCGGGGTGCAAACCGGGAACTCGTGCTGGGAGCTGTACTGCCTCGAACACGGGATCCAGCCGGAGTGCGTCGAGCGAGAGGCGACGCGACGCGACGCGATGGACGCGATGGATGTCGGGATCCGCGGGCGCGATGCTCGCGGGTTCGGGCGGGTGGTTCAGGAATAGCGCGACGCGCGCGCGACGCCGAAAATAGCGCCGCTTTCGTTGACCGAGCCGAGCGACTGACTGATTGACCGATTTCGATCGCCAGTGGGCAAATGCCGAGCGACAAGACGATCGGGGCGTCTGATGACGCGTTCAACACGTTCTTCTCCGAGACCGGCGCCGGGAAGCACGTGCCGCGATGCATCTTTCTCGATCTCGAGCCGACGGTGATCGACGAGGTGCGCACGGGGGCGTACCGTCAACTGTTCCACCCCGAGCAGTTGATCTCGGGCAAGGAAGACGCCGCGAATAACTTTGCGCGCGGTCACTACACGATCGGCAAGGAAATCGTGGACTTGGCCCTCGATCGCATTCGTAAGTTGGCGGACAACTGCACGGGTTTGCAAGGCTTTTTGGTCTTCAACGCCGTCGGCGGCGGCACGGGTTCGGGTCTCGGCTCGTTGCTCCTCGAGCGCTTGTCCGTGGATTACGGCAAAAAGTCCAAGCTCGGGTTCACCATCTACCCCTCGCCGCAAGTCTCCACCGCGGTGGTCGAGCCGTACAACTCTGTGCTGTCCACGCACGCGCTGCTCGAGCACACCGACGTCGCGGTGATGTTGGACAACGAAGCCGTGTACGACATCTGCCGCAGGTCTTTGGACATCGAGCGCCCGACGTACACCAACTTGAACCGCTTGATCGCGCAGGTCATCTCTTCGCTCACCGCGTCTCTGCGATTCGACGGCGCGTTGAACGTCGACGTCACGGAATTCCAAACCAACTTGGTGCCGTACCCGCGCATTCACTTCATGTTGTCGAGCTACGCCCCGGTGATCTCCGCCGAGAAGGCGTACCACGAGCAGTTGTCCGTCGCGGAGGTGACGAACAGCGCGTTCGAACCGGCGAGCATGATGGCCAAGTGCGACCCGCGTCACGGCAAGTACATGGCGTGCTGCTTGATGTACCGCGGCGACGTCGTGCCCAAGGACGTCAACGCCGCCGTGGCGAGCATCAAGACCAGGCGCACGATTCAATTCGTCGATTGGTGCCCGACCGGGTTCAAGTGCGGGATCAACTACCAACCGCCGACCGTCGTGCCGGGTGGCGATCTCGCCAAGGTGCAACGCGCCGTGTGCATGATTTCCAACTCGACGGCCATCGCCGAAGTGTTTTCGCGACTCGACCACAAGTTTGACTTGATGTACGCGAAGCGCGCGTTCGTGCATTGGTACGTCGGCGAGGGCATGGAGGAGGGCGAGTTCTCAGAGGCACGGGAAGATCTCGCGGCGCTTGAAAAAGATTATGAAGAAGTCGGAGCAAGTTCGTCGGTTTCTGGTGTTTCAGAGTTTGTCGAAGAGGAGTCGTACTGAGCGTCGCTCGGCGTGATTCGCCGTGCCGCGTCATTCGCTCGAGGCACTGACTCGCGGTGACGCGCCACCACTTTACGATGACTGCACGAACTTGTCATCACGATATATACGTTTACTTTTCCCGCCCGATACGTCCGACCGTCGCGCCGTCGCGTCGCCGGGGGCTCGGCGGGCGTCGCGCGAGCGGGTGTTTGACATCGTCGAGACGTATCGCGCCGCTCGCCCGCAACCCGTTACTGCATATACGAAACACCATCGGTTACGAAAAAGAAACGAGCACGACGGGCATGTACGCGATCCGCGCGCGTCGTTTTACGGTCCGGACACTATCATACGGTCCTTTACACACACTATCATACATTACAAGTGTTTTCGTCGCGCGCGCCAACCAGATTATCCATCGCCCGCGGCGCGTTTTGTTCCCCGCGCGCCCGCGACGTGGACGCCGCCGCTCTGCTACAACTTTTCGCACACGCGCAGCTTCGCGCTCCGACTTCGCACGTTGACGTCGATCTCGGCGCTCGTCGGCACTTTGGGCTTACGCGTGATCAATTTCACGATTTTCGGCGGCGCCTCGGGTTGAGGCATGTATCGATTCACCTCCTCGCTCGGCGGTTCCGCGCGTCCCGCGAAGTGGCGAAACCGCCTCTTCACGATGGAATCCTCCAAACTGTGAAACGATATGATGGCTAAACGTCCGCCCGGTCGCAGCGCCTCGATCGCGGCCGGAATGACGTCTTCGACGGCGCCCAACTCATCGTTCACCGCGATTCGTATGCCTTGAAACGTGCGCGTGGCGGGATGAATCGACCCCCACTTCCCCGGCACGTTGCCGATGGCGTCCACGAGCTCGCGCGTCGTCCTAATCTCCTTCTCCGCCCGTCTCTCGCATATCCGTCTCGCCAACAATCGCCAGTGTTTTTCCTCGCCGTATTCGCGCAAAATCCTACCGATCTCTTCCTCCGGCCACGCGTTGACGATTTCCTCCGCCGTCGTCGTCGCGCTCTCCCCCATGCGCATGTCCAGCGGTCCATCGTTCATGAACGAAAACCCACGCTCGGCGCGATCGAGGTGCATCGAGCTCACCCCGAGATCTAACACGACGCTGTCCACCCCGTCGACGTCGAGCGCTCTGAGCGCCTCGCGCATCCGTCTAAAATTCGCCTCCACCAGACTCAACCGCAGCGTCGTCGTCGCCTCGTCGCCTCGCGTCGCCGCCCTCGCCCGCTCCAGCCTCGGCCTCGCCAGCGCGTGCGCCGACGCGTCGACGTCGAACCCGACGAAGTGTTCCATCTCCTCGTGCGCCTCGATCATCGCTCGCGCGTGTCCACCCGCGCCCAGCGTCCCGTCCACGTGCGTTCGCGCGCGCACGTCCCTGAACGCCTCCAGCACCTCGTCCATCATCACGCTCACGTGCGGCGCCCCCTCGTCGCGCGTCGTCGTCGCGCGTCGTCGCGCCGTCGGTTTGAAGCGGCGGCGCGCGAAATCATCGCGTCGCGCGGCGCGCGCCGACGCGCGCGCGACGCGCGCGCCGCGCGGAAGCATCGAAATCGCGCGCGCGCGTCGTCCTCGCTCGACGCGTCCGCGACGCGTCGCCGCGATCGTCGCGTCGCGGTCGCGAGTGCGGCGTCGACGTCGACGGATGGCCGACCGCCGCACTTCGCGTCGCCCGGCGACGCGCGACGATCGCGGCGACGCGTCGAACGACGCGATCGAGCGATGCCGAGACCGCGTCGCGACGCGGCGCGCGCGATCCTGCGCGACGTCGACGCGAACGCGACGACGAGCGACGCGGCGAGGGACGATTCGAAAGCGCCGAGCGGCGACGCGATGAAGACCGAGGCGGTGACGCGCGACGACGACGACGCGCGCGCGAACGACGATGGATCGAACGATGGACTCACGGCGTTCGAACGCGCGCGAGAGGCGCACATCGCGCGGAATAAGGCGAGGATGGAGGCGTTGAACATCAACGCGCTGAGCGCGGGCGTCGGCGCGGCGTCTCGCGGGAGCGCGGCGTCGTCGCGAGGGATCACGGGGAAGCGAAATCGGGATAAAGCGAGCGCGCCGAGCGTGCCGACGCGACGGTCGAGCCGGGCGAGGAAGATCGCGCCGGAGTTGGCGAGCGGGGTGGATCGAGAGCGGCGCGACGGGACGGTGGTGCTCGCGAACGGGGCGACGTATCATCCGAGCGGCGAACTCACGGCGGCGCCGACGCGGACGCGACCGAGCGGTGAGGTGGCGATGCGGAGTGAAAACGGGAGCGAGAAGACGGACGCGGCGTTCATCGAGGAGTTGAAGACGAAGATGGGGGCGCACGTCGGCGAGACGAAGGAGGCGAAGGAGGCGACGGCGAGCGTGCGAGAGATGATCAAGAATAAGCTCACGCTGCGCGACGTGGACGTCGCGAAGTGCGTGCCCAAGGGCGTGACGCACTTGGACTTTTCCCCCGACGAGTCCATGCTTCTCGTGGCGTCGGGAGATAAGGAGGGACACATCGGTTTGTGGCGCGTCGATAAGACGACGTCGGAGGAGGAGGACGAGGACGACGGGGTGTTGTACTATAAAGCCCACGGGTCGTACATCTCGCACTGCAAATGGGGCCGCGGCGCCTTGCGAGGGAAGCTCTTCACGTGCGCGTACGACGGCGCGGTTCGCGTCCTCGATCCGCAAACCGGTTCGTTTCAGGAAACCGTCTACTCCGAGGAGGACGAATTCTCGGCGTGCGACCAATTCGCCGACGGCAACACCGCATTGGTGTGCGATAACGTCGGTAACTTGCATCAACTGGATCTGCGCGTGGGTAAATTCACGTCCCCGAGCCTGTCGATTCACGAGAAGAAGATCAACACCGTGCACATCGATCCCGGCAACGAGCACCGATTCGCCACTTCCACGAATCAGCTCGTCAGCGTCTGGGACGCGCGAAAGTTGAAAAAGAACGCCAAGTCCACGCACGATCTGGTCCATCGAAAATCGTCCCAAGCGGCGTATTGGTGTCCCGACGGCTCCGGCGCGCTCCTCACGACGTGTTACGACGACGCCCTCCGCGTCTGGCACCCCGACCGATCCGCCGCCGCGCCCACCGCCACCATCAAGCACAACAATCAAACCGGTCGTTGGGTCCTTCCCTTCCGCGCCGTCTGGTCCGCCGCCGGCGACGGCGTCTTGTGCGGTTCCATGACGCGTCAAGTCGAAATTTTCAACCCCGCCACCGGCGCGTCGCTCGCGCGTTACGCCTCTCCCGACCACATGACCGCCATCGCCAGTCGTCTGGCGTGTCATCGCTCGCTCAATTACGTCGCCGCCGGCACCGCGAGCGGTCGCGTGCACGTGTACCGCGCGTGAGCGACTCGACGCGCGCTTCGCGCCTTCATTTAATCCACCTTCGCACTGTTTGCCATAGAGGCCCCCGTCGCGCGCTTTTTTTCAAACTCCACGCCAAGCCTCGCCGCGCCGCAGCGCGCGTCCCCGCACACGCGCGCGCGCGATGCGCACCGCGCCGACGATCGCGTCCGCGTCCGCCGCCGTCGCGCCGACGCGCGCGGCGCGACGCGCGAGCGCGCGACGGGACGCGAACGCGCGCGCGCCGGCGCGACGGCGCGACGCGACGAGTCGCGCGCGACGCGACGCGACGACGCGCGCGATGCCGCGCGCGCAGGGCCCGATGCGAGGGCAACACCCGGTCGCGCCGCACGGCCCGCGATTTCACGAGTACGGCGGGTTCGACATCGATCCCGAGCTGCAGCACAGTCGAGTGTCGTACCTGCGCGAACGCGTCGAGGCGGTGACGAAGGAGTTCCCGAACGCGATCGGCATGGACGATTTCCTGTTCCGAACGGAGGTGATGCTGCGACGATTCGGGTTCACGACGGATAATTCCATCGCGCTGACGAGCCTGTGTCGGGACGAGATCACGTTTCCGCTGAAGAACGCCATCGACGACATTTTCGGATACTCGATGGATTTGGACGGGTTGGGAGGGATCATCTCCGCGGGGACCACGGGGTTGGGGGCGGGATTGAGTCACTCGCCCACCGATCACTTGACCGGGAAGGAGCGGTACGTGCTGTTCGCCATGCCGCACATCGCGATCGACGCGGAAGGGCGCGTGGGGAGCATCGTGCGCGCGGGGCGTCGGGGACAGTCGTGCGCGTGCGGGGCGCTCGTGAAGATGCAACCGATGTTCAAGCAGTACAAAGAGGGCACGCTGGAGATGGGTTTGGACGAGGGCGGACACGACCCGCTCGATCCGGAGTTCTCCATCCTCACCAGGCGCTTGATCACCGCGGTGAACAAGGATGAAATCCCTGACAAAGGCTTGCCCCTCTCCGACGTCACGCGTCTCGCCGACCGCGTCATCCGTCGCGATCTCGACAAGCTCATCGGCAAGACCGTGGACGTGACCAAATCTGATTACGCCGTCGTCACCGGGATCCAAATCCACAGCACCGCCGCGAACAACCGCACGTGGCATCCAGCCTTAGAATTTATCTCGCCGACGTCGATGTACGTCGTCAAGGACGGCGTTCGTCACGACATGGACGTCCTCGCCATCGATCCACCGACGCCGCGGCAGCTGTTCCACATCGCCGGCGGCGAAGAGATCGCGGAGCTTCCATCGCCGAGGCGCTCTTGGCCCGGGCTCTGACGCCGCGTTCGCCTTCGCGTCTCGCTCGTCCGCGTCGCGTCGTTTATTAATCCAATTCCTAACCGTAGCCTCTACGCATCCGCACTCTCGCGCGCGCCATGCGCGCCGACGTCGACGCCGACGCCGACGTCGGCGCCGCGTCGCCGTCGTCGTCGACGCCGACCGGCGCGAGCGCGCTGCACGAGCGCCACATCGGATCGACGCGAACGCTCGCGGCGAAGCGCTACGCCGGCATCGTCCCCGGCGGCGTCGCCACGCGCATCGGACGCGAGCGCGAGAGCGCGCGAGACCGCGCGCTGAACTCTCGCGCCGAGGCGCTGCGAAAAGCGCTGCGAAATCGGACGGAGACGGCGACCGAGGGCGGGGACGCGCGCGCGACGGCGCGGTTGTACGAATACGCGAGCGTGCTGCAGGAACAAGCCGAACGATGCGAGAACCGAGGCGACGACGGCGCGCTGCGCGAGGAATTAACGCTCCGGGCGTGCGAAGCGTACGGTAGGGCGGCGGAGATGGACGGAGAGCGACACGGGGTGCTGTATAACTGGGGCATCGCGTTGGGCGACCGCGCGGAGCGAGCGACGACGCGAGGCGACGGAGACGCGGCGAGGAAACTGTGGGACGAGGCGATAGATAAGTACGAAAGAGCGTCGAGAACGACGGCGAGCGGGACGGTGTCGACGCAGCAGGCGACGCAAGGGTTGAATAATCTCGGTTTGGCGTATCAGAGTCGCGCGGCGTGCGTGGATTTCGAACGCGCGGCGAAGAGTTTGGAGGCGACGCAGAGGGCTCGAGAGGAGCGCGTGCGGTTGCTCAGCGCGGGTGTGCGCAAGTTTCGACGCGCGCTCAGACTCGATCCGAGTTTCGATCGCGCGGCGTATAATTTAGGCACCGCCGTGTACGCGCTGAGCGTCGAGTACGCGTCGATGGCGCGCTTGTACCCGCAAGACGCGTCGCTCGCACCGTTGTCCAAGGACTACGCCGTCGCCGCCGCCATTTACGTCGGCTTAGCGCTCGCCAACGAGCCGCACAACGACGTCTACGCCACCTCCTACGGCATCGTCAAGCACTTCGTCCCGTCGCCGCGCGTCTTCGACGAGCGCTTCCTCTTCGCCTCCGACGACGCCCCTCCCGACGACGTCCTCGACGTCCGTCTCGTCCTCGACGCCCACTCCCTCCGCGCGTATTCCGACGCCGATCCCTCCGTCCCCGTCCTGGACGTCCCCCTCGCCGCGATCGCGTCCTTCGAGCCCGTCGAGGACGCGTCGCTCGCGTCGGGCGTCGCCCGCGCCCTCCTCGGCGTCGTCGATCCCGACGTCCCCCAGCGCCTCTTCGCGTGTCCCAATCCCCGCGTTCGCGACAGGGTCATCGACGCCGTCGTTCTCGCGCGAGATTTAGCGCGCCGCCGACGCGAGGCCGACGTTCGCGCCGCCTTCGCGTCGTGAGCCTTCGCGCGCCCGTCGGCGAGATCCGTCACTCGGTCAATCGTATGGCGTTTCAGTCTCCACTCGATTTCGTCGCAAAAAGTGCACTTTTTCGCCCACGCCGCGCGCGATCGTCGTCGCGCGTCCGTCGATCGTCGCGCCGTCACCGCGCGACGCGCGCTCGAGCGAGCGCGAGCGCGAGACGCGCGCGACCGAGCCCGCGCGCGCGCCCGACCGCGAGACCGCGAGGACGCGCGCGCGACGACGACGACGACGAGGGTCGGACGAGGGTCGGTCGGGGACGCCGACGACGACGCGCGAGGACGCGCGAGGACGCACGCGAAGCGACGGCGGACGCGCGAGCGATGGTGTTTGGATTCGGAAAGCGCGCGAGCGCGCTGACGGCGGCGATCAAGACGCGCGAGGCGAAGGCGAGGGCGAGGACGAGGGGGGACGGCGCGGAGGGCGACGCGTCGGCGTCGGGACGCGCGAGGGACGAGTCGAGGAGCGGGCGGTCCGGGAATTACGGAAGCTCGAGTCACGGTGGCCACGGACGGGAGATGATGTACGACGCCGACGCGGCGCAGACGTTCGGGCGACAACACGGAAGCACGGAGGTTTTGAGCATGCTGACGACGGAGGAGGCGCGGACGATTCCGGCGCGGGCGATCACGGTGCACGCGGGGGAAAAGAGCGAGAGCTACGTGCGAGGCGCGGACGGGGAGCTTTACGAGATGATGGCGTGTGGGAAGACGCGGACGCGCGCGCACGCGCCGTCGTCGCCGAGAGCGGTGGTGACGGTGCATAGCTCGGAGGTTAACGAAGACGCGGGGTCCATCGGCGCCGCGGGGCGGAGGTATCGAGGGTCGTTCAACTCTCTTCTCTTGCTCGAGGCGCAAGAGTTGAGCACCGGACGGGCACCCACGGCGAGTGGGTGAGCGGGTAATAACGCATAATACATCGCGCGCGCGCGAGATCGGCGTCGACGCCGATTTCGCGCGGCGCGCACATTTTTGAACGAGTTGAGTATTCTTAGTATCCGCCTTTGGAATTTTTGTGATTCATGAAACGACGTGTATAACCATGACTAAAGGATCTTATGTGCGATCATTAACAACGTGTGCCAGCGCGATACGGGGGTGGCGTGCGATACGCGCGATACGGGGGTGGCGTGCGATACGCGCGCGGCGCTCACTTGGCGACGAGCGCCTGCATTTGTTCGATGCGAGATCGAACGACGGCGAGTTGCTCTTGCAACTCGCTCAACTCCTTCTGCGCTTTTTCTACGACCGCCGCGGGGGCTTTGTCGACGAACGCGGGCGAGTTGACGCGACCAGCCAGCCCATCGATTTCCTTTTGCATCTTTGTCTCTTGCTTCGTGAGGCGGGCGATTTCTTTAACCGGATCCGCGAGACCCGCGAGCGGCAAGTACACCTCCAGGCTTTCGTTGACGATGATTTGAACGAAATTCTCCGGCGCGCTCGCGACTTCGGTGGGTGGCGCGCTCGCGACGGACGTTTGCTCGGCGTCTAAACGCGCGAGCGTGGCGATAAGATTCAACTCGGCGCTGTACGCCGCGTTCGCTTCGGCATCCGTCGCTACGATGACGGCGGGAATACGCTTCGCCGGCTCCACCGAGTACTCGGCGCGCGCGTTGCGAATACGCGTGACGATCGATTGTAAGTTTTCAAACGTCGACACTGCGGATTTGTCCACGTAAGCTTCAAGCGCGGGCCAGTCTTGGCCTATCAACGCCTCGCCGCGATGCGGAAGCGCTTGCCAAACTTCCTCCGTCACGTACGGCACGAATGGGTGGAGCAATCGAAGCGTTTGATCCAAAACGTACAGCGTCACCGCTTTGGTGACTCGCGCGGCGTCGGCATCGTCTCCGTACGTGCGACTTTTAGCGCCTTCAATGAACCAATCGGCAAAGGAGTCGTAGAAGAATGTGTACGTCGATCTACCAGCCTCACCAAAGTCGTACTTGTCTTGCGCGGCGGTGACGTGATCCACCGTCGCGTTCAATTTGCTCACGATCCAACGCTCGGCGAGCGGAAGCTCGGCAATTGACGCTTCATCGGCGCAAAGCGCAGCACCTTCGTCGACGAGCGCCATGCGCTCATCGTCTGTCATGTCCTCCATACTATACAGCACAAACTTACCGGCGTTCCAAATCTTGTTGGTGAAGTTTCTGTTCGACGCCAAACGTTCGAGGTTCAAGTTCAAGTCTTGACCGGGCGTGGTGCCGGTGGCGAGCGTGAATCGTAAAGCGTCGCAGCCTTGCTCAGCGATGACGCCTAACGGATCCACGACGTTACCAAGCGATTTGCTCATTTTGCGACCTTGCGAATCGCGGACGAGGCCGTGGAGAAAGACAGTGTGGAAGGGTAATTTCCCCGTCATCCCGTACGACATCATGATCATACGCGCCACCCAAAAGAATAAAATATCGTGCCCAGTCTCAAGCACGCTCGCCGGAAAGAAATTTTTCATGTCAGGAGCTTCTTCGTTGGGCCACCCACACGTGCTGAACGGCCACAGACCAGAAGAAAACCAAGTGTCGAGCACGTCTTCTTCACGGTACAACACGACGTTGTCGCCGTATTGCGCCTTCGCTTTTTCTGCGGCGTCGGCGTCATTTCGCGCCACTACGTATCGCTTATTCGTGCCTTTACCTTCCCCCTCTCTCGCACGCGCGAGATCTTCTTCAGAATCGTGCACGTACCACACTGGGATTTGATGACCCCACCACAGCTGTCTCGAGATGCACCAATCTCGGATATCCGTCAACCAAGACTTGTAAATTTTCTCAAAACGCTGCGGGATGATGGTGAGTTCGCCAGTCTCCACAGCCTTCAGCGAGGGCTCCGCCATGGTTTCCATCTTACAGAACCATTGCTCAGAAACAATTGGTTCGATGATTTCGCCACCCCGCTGCGAGCGAGGCACGCGGTTCGTATACGGCTCCGCCTTGATTGCTAAACCTTCCGCCTCCATATCCGCCCAGAGTTGCTTTCGGCAATCCGCGCGATCGATGCCGGCATACTTGCCGCAGTTAGAGTTCATGGAACCATCTTTGTTCATAATATTGATCAAATCCAAGCCCACGCGCTTGCCGATTTCGTAATCATTCGGGTCGTGTCCCGGCGTGATCTTCAACGCCCCCGTGCCGAATTCCATGTCCACGTACGAGTCGCCGATGATGGGCACGGTGCGACCGTTGGTGAAGGGCACGACGCATCTCTTCCCGATCATGTGCTTGAAGCGATCGTCTTCTGGGTTGACCGCGACTGCAGTGTCACCAAGAATCGTTTCCGGACGCGTCGTTGCCACCGGAAGGTAGTCGTCCGCGCCGCCGCCCTCGACCGGGTACTTGAAAAAGTACAACGTCCCCGGCTCTTCGGTGTACTCGACCTCCAAGTCACTCACCGCGGTTTGCAACTTCGGCGCCCAGTTCACCATGTAGGTTCCTTTATAAATGAGACCGCGATCGTGCAGCGTGATGAATGCCTCGAGCACGCTCTCAGATAACCCCTCGTCGAGCGTAAATCTCTCGCGAGACCAATCGCAAGACGCCCCCAACCTCTTAATCTGCTGCTGAATCCGTCCCCCATACTCGGCCTTCCACTCCCACACTCGCTCCACGAACTCATCGCGCGTCATATCCGTTCGTTTCACTCCCTCGCTCTCTAACTTTCTCTCCACGACCAATTGCGTGGCGATGCCCGCGTGGTCCGTCCCCGGCAGCCACAGCGTCTTGCGACCACGCATTCGCGCGCTTCGAGTCATCACGTCCTGCAGCGTCACGAACATCGCGTGTCCCATGTGCAGCGCTCCCGTGACATTCGGTGGCGGCATCGGGATCACGAACGGCGGTCCCGTGGCCGTCTCATCGTTCGGGGCAAAGTATCCGCGCGACTCCCACCACTCGTACAGGTTTTCCTCCACGTTTTGGTGCTCAAAGTTCTTCGGCAGGTCTCCGTGTCGTTTTCCGGGCTTGGGCATAGTTTTCATCGTCGCGCACGACGGATACGACGTCGTCGCGCGCGTTCGCACCGCGATTCGCGCCCCGCACGTCCGCGCAGACGGTATCGTCGGCGCATTTCTGTCCGTCACTGGGGTGGCCAGTGCGAGCTTTCTATTCGACGCCGCGCTCGCGAGCGCGCGTCCGTACGCGCGAGGACACGCGCGTGGGTGCCTTGCGAGCGTGACGCGCGCGAGCGTGCGAAGGCCGCTCGCCATGACGACGAGGACGCGCGCCGGTGTGTGGGGGACGCCGACGCGGGCGGGACTGAGGTTTTCGGAGCGTTCGGCGAGCGTCTGATGAAATGTCGGTGAATGAATCATCGCAAAGGGTAAAAGTACTCGGTGACTCTTTTAATCGTCGTCTTCGTATTCGTACGCCGCTTCGGTCCACGCCGACGGGACGGATTCGATGTCGACGGCGCCGACGGCGTCGACTGGGTCGTCGGAAGACTGAATCGAGGTCTTCTCTTCGGCGGTGAGCGGCGGTTGGCCGTATCGCTTGCGAAGCGCGTCCGTGGCCGAGATCAATGCTGATACCTGTTCGCCGTCGAACTCGTCGTCGCCGTCGAACGGGAGCAAGACGTGATCGATCGAGTGCAAAATGGCCCCGCACGCGCGAATATCCGCTTCGACGATTCGCGCGTCGGACCCGAGTCCTGAGATTACCACACCGTTCGCCTTCTGTTCGACCACGTACAGCGGCATGACGTTGTTGAGATAATCTTCGAGAAAGCGATCGTCGCCACGAAGTTGTTCGAGCTGTGACATCGTGTACGTGGCGTTTGGCACGGCGTGGTACGCCAAAAGGTAGGCTCTCATCAATCGCGTGGAGCCAAACGCGTCCACGAGATCGCGCCGCGCAGCTTCCCAATCTTCCCAAGCTCGCAGCTTCTCGATCGCATCGTTCGTCGGACAGAACAAGGTGAAAACTCTCGTGGGGTCTTGCAGCTTGTCCTTGATTCTCGGCAGCGTGTCTATGATTTGTTTCAATTCCGACAGTTCAGGTCGACGCGCGATTTGATCGTACGCGACGACGCAGTGACCATCTTCACGCAACACGGGCGCAACCTCTGTCGCGTCGTTACTGTCGTAACTTTCGAGTAACTTTCGACCGATACCAACGCGATCGGCGGCGCGAGGTCCGATCCCACGTCCAGAGATTCGGCGTCCACCGACGGCGCGTCCTCGGTACCGCGCGTCGACGCGCAGCGCCAGGAGAGAAAACAAAGCGACGAGGAAGCCGCGCAGATGAGACGCGCGCGTCATGAGTGCGTGAGAGTGCGTGAGAGTGCGAAAATGTCACTTTCGTGTGGTTCGATCGTTGTCACGAACGTCGTCGCGCGCGCGAGTGTGGTCCCCAGAGAGTTCCTCGTTCTCGTTCTCGTTCTCGTTCTCGGTCTCGGCGCGAAATGGTTGGTTGGCAGCGCAAAAGAATTTATTGAACAAACGTGATCCTAAAAATCGCTTGATGACGTGTTGCGAAGAAGGAGAAGTCGTTAAATACTTGTATACAGCAGCAGCAGCAGCAGCAGCAGCGGTAGCTCGTGATCACGAGAACGAAGTGAACAACGTTCCGTCATCCGGACCGCCAAACTGGCTCGAATTCATCAACACGTAGTCGAGAGCATCCATATCGTCGCCGTTACCGGTGCTCATCGATCGATCAGACAACGTACTTGGGTACGTGCCTTCGTCGTAGTTTACCTGCGTCGCCGCTCGCAACGCGTTCGAGTCCACCACACACTCGAGCTGACTGAGATTTTTTGCGAAACTGTCCGTGTAGTTGAGTCGCAATCCAAGCGGGAGTTCCCGCATGTCAGGCATGCTCAACGCGCGATTCATAGTATTGCCGTGGAAGAACTGTAACTCGTCTGGTGACGTGCCCAGCATTTGGTCGAAAGCGCGTTGGTACGCGACCGCGGTCGCTCCCGTCTGCTTCTTCGCGGCCGCGGCGGGCGCGCGCTTGAGCTTTGCGCTCTTCGTTTTCAACTTTGACGCCGCGTTCATCGACGTTTCGCGCACCTTACGCGTCTCTGTCTCGGCTAGTAGCATCGCTTGACGTGCGTTCATCGCATCCAGACTCATCGGTGGCGTCGGCGAACGCAACTGCGCCTCACCGTACGCCACGGCGTCGAGCACGTTCATGCCGCGGCAAAACGGCTTCGTAAAGTTGTGCACATTCGTCGCGTTCGACGATCGCTTCAGCGTCTCTAAAACCTCGGGGTCGTCCTTCTCCTTGATCATCTTCCGAACCGTATGCTGCCACAAATTGGCCGTATTCTGCTTCACGAGCGGATATCGAATCACGTCCACCACCCCCATCGAAATCGCCTGGACGATAAACTCCCGCTCCGCCGCGTCGCTATCATCCGTCTGCAACACAACGATCGCCACCTTCTTCGCCACGATCGGAAACATCCGCGCGCACCTCGAGTGCGGATTTTCCAGGCACGATCGCAGCATCTTCGCCTCCACCAGCATCACGTCTCGTCTCGGCGCCGGCTCTCGCGTCAGCGACTGCGCCGCCTCCTCCATCCCTCGCATCGTCGTCACCCTATACGACGCCCCCTCGAGCATCTTCACCGCCGCTTGCAGATGCGCGCCCGCTTCGCTCACCACCACCACCTGTTCGTTCGTTCGCGCGTCGTTCGCGCGTCGTCAGTCACCGCGGCTCGCGTTCGAATCGTTTCGATTCGATTAATCTTTCGGATAGCGTCCGCGTCGTCGCGCGTCTCGCCTCGCGCGCGCGCGGCGTCGCACCTCGAGCCCGCTCGGGAACCCCGGGCGCGTGTGTCGAAGGTAATCCATCGCCGACGCCGAGTTTCCCCGGTTTCGAGCGCTCGCGGACGGCATCGCGCGCGTCGCGTCGCGCCGCGTCGCGCACTCGCGCGCGTCGCGCCGCGCGCGCGCGCCGTCGCGGTTTTTTATCGTCTCCATCGCCGCATTCAGGGCGCTCGGTGCCCCATCGAGGACGATGCAAACATTAGACATACGGGTATGCGTTATGTGTGAGACGGAATCTTCGATCGAGATGTGCCGACAGACGTGCCGACAGATTGTGCCGACGGTTGCGGCGTTCGGCGACGCGTTCGGCGCCGACGCGACGCGGTCGACGCGGCGTCGCGCATGGACCGCCGACGGGAGCGTCGATCGATCGACCGCGCGTCGTCGCACGATCGCGAGGCGCTCGAACTGAAGCGCAAGCTCGAGGAATCGGCGGCGAATTTGGCGCGACTCGTCCGACGCAAGGAGGCGCTCGCGCGCGCGGTCGCGACGCCGTCGACGCCGGACGCGGGCGGGGTCTCGAGCGCGTCGATGACGAATGACGAGACGCGCGAGGTGACGCCGGACGACGAGGACGTGGACGCGGTCGAGCGAGGGGAGGGATTTCTGTCCAAGACGCTGCAAAAGTTTTTGCAGAGGCAGTGCGTGCCGGCGGCGAAGAAGATGGCGATTTCGCCGGCGAAGGCGGCGAAGGCGGCGAAGGCGGCGAAGGCGAAGGCTGGACGAGGACGATTGCCCGTCCGGGAGTACGCGCCGAAAGTGGCGACGATGGCGAAGAGACTCGGGGATGAGGTCGGGAAGAAGTCGGCGGCGAGGGAGAAGAAGCGCAAGCTGAACGACGAGCAACTCGCGGAGTGTTACACCGTCATGCACGCGGCGGTCGATGCGGGTGATCTCGAGCGATGCGAAGAGTTGCGCAAATACTTCGTGAGACACGAGGGAAAGTTCTCCAACCCGTACAAATGGGATCACGAGCTCGTCGCGTGCTGCTCGCGAGACGGACGCCGACCGATCGCAACGCTCGCGTGGGCCTTCAGCAAAGGCGCGCGACGCGACGCCAAAGCCGCATTTTTCGCGTGTGAACGCGTCGATCACGAGTTACGTCGAGATGAAGACGGCAACTACACCGATTCTTTGACCGTTTTACAGTTCTTACACGAGCAAGGCGGCGTGCGCATCGATTACGACACCATGTACTGCGCGTGCGAGTTCGGCAATCTCGCCTGCCTCGAGTGGATGCACCAAAACATTCGCGGGCTCAGATTCGCCGATTGGCCCACGTCCAAAAATCCTCAAGGTCAAGACAACGATTTGATGCTCATCGCCGCCAAAAACGGCCACTTACCCGTGCTCCAGTACCTCTACGACAACGACTGCGATTTCACCGACGCCGACGCGCGAGACGCGATCGAACAAGTCATGAACCGCGAACCGTCCTCGCCTTTGGGCTGGCACGCCGTCGTGCGATGGATACAGAACACCGACGAATACAAAGCGTACCGCTCGGTCGACGAAGACGACCCGCTCGCCGCGCGCGCGAACTAGCCGATTAGCCAAACTTCAACGCTCGACGCCTTCGCCGGTTCGCCGCCATATCCACCGTCGCCGCGAAAGATATCTTTGTCGCTCCCATCGCCTCGTCGTCACTCGTCGGCGCGCTCTCGCGCCCGCCCGCTCGCCGGCGCGCGCGCGACGGACGACGACGATGCGCGCGACGGCGTCGACGACGACGCGCGCGCACGGCGCGAGTCATCGTCCGCGTCGTCGCCGCGCGCTCGAGCGCGCGGCGACGACGCGAACGCTCCGAGCGCTCCGCGAGCCCGACGTGAACGACGCGGTGGACGAGATCGCGAGCGACGACGCGAACGACGACGCGAACGAGCGATTGGACGCGTTTCTGCGACGAAAGGGGCGACACGCGTCGTTCAGCGCGACGAAGATTGCGTCGCGGCGCGTGCATCAGGCGCCCGAGGCGCGAGCGGTGCGAGCGTACATGTCGCTGCCGGCGTCGCAGTACAGCACGCTGGACGGAGAGTCGGTCGAACGCGTGAGCGATGATACGTTCAAGGTGGAACTGAGCGAGTTGGCGTTTTTGGGGTTGTCGTTACGGCCGAGATTGAAGGCGAAGGTGCGAGTGCGAGACGACGGGAGCGGGTGCGAGGTGCGCGTGGAGGATATGGAGTTGACGGGGAGCGGAGTGGTGGAATACGCGAGCGATGCGTTTGAGATTGTGAGTGTGAACAACGTCACGTGGTGCGACGTCGAAAGCGAGGCGCTGAGCGCGGAGGAACGCGCGGTGGTGGAGTCGCGGGGCGGGGAGTATAAGGAGTTGACGAGCGAGACGAGCGTGCGGGTGTACATCATCGTACCGGGGTGGTTTCCGTTCACGATCAAGTCCACCGAGCGCACGGGGCGGTTCGTGGTGAACCAGGTCGTCGCGCAGGTGGTGCCGAGATTTTTAAATCAGCTCGCGGAGGATTACGGGACGTGGTCGCGCGGCGACGATTCGCGAACGGCGAGCGCGAAAGGGATGTTTGATTGCGACGTCGACGACTCCGCGCAGGAGTGCGAGGCGGTGTAAGTAAAGGTTGGTGATGATGTAATACGACTAATATCGAGTGCGCGCGATTGTGTCTAAACTTCCTCTTTTCTCATCGCCGCGTGGACGAGGATGTAGGATTCCGCGAGTCGCGTGAAGACTAGCGAGGCGACGTACGTGATGTACCCGAAGACTGCGATAACGGCGGTCGTTGCCCATCTCAAATGCGAGCACTCGAGCTCACCGAGCGCTTCAGTCGGCATTTTACACGCATCATATGTGGAGTACATGATCGCAAAGCCCTTTGAGATTGTGAGCGACATGAACATCGCCATAGCGTTCCGCATATGAGAGGCGTAACCGAGCGAGCGGCCGCGCGGTAAGAAGCTCGCTTGCCTGCAGATGATGGTGGTTAAAATTGCTAAACCTGCACTTCCTACGAATTCGGCGTTGCCCTCGACGCACATGACGACTATGAAGTATATCGCCGCCGCCAACGGACCGAACGAGAGGCTGTACAAGCGCTTGAGCGCCAGCGCGCACTCAGGCGGGACCTGATTCTCCGCCAAGCAAAGAGCGAATCGATCATCCTCCGGCCTGAAGTATGACTCGAACGCATCGAGAAAGTTTGTCATCGCTGAACAACCGCGTGCGTCGACGAGTGAGCGTTTTTATTTTTGTTCGCCGTCGCATCGATATTGTCAAGCCATAGCCCGCGAAGTCTCGTCGTTGGATGGTGCACCATCTAAAATCTCATCTTTCATCATCGTATCGTGGCGTTCGTATCGGGTTGACTAAACAAAGTATCCGTAAGTTCCTGCGTCGTGCCAGCACCGCGCGAGATCGATTTCGACGGATCGAGCGGCGCGTTCGGCCCGATCGTTTCTCGCCATCAACGCGGAGAAGCATTTACGCGCGACGATAAACGCGATTCCGGACGCGGTGACGACGACGATGACGTCTGTGAGCGATGATGCTTCTTTTTGTAGATCGAATTTGCGCCGCGCCATCCGTCTCGTGCAGCGCACAAAGCGATCCCACAAATCTCGACTCAACGGTGCGATGGCTTCGGCGCCTTCTCGCGCGACTCGATAGATTCGCTTCTCGAGCTCACGGTACGCTTCGATCGCTTTCAAACGCAATCGATCGAATGCGTTATCTCGTATGTCGACATCTGATTTCGAGATCACCTCGACCGCGTCGTCGTCCTCCGCGTCGTCGTCCTCCGCGTCGCTCTCCTCGCCGAATTCCGTTTGGGACGACGAATCCTCGGATTCGTCGTCGTCGTCGTCGTCGTCGTCGTTCGCCGACACCGCCTCGTCCTCCCGCACCGCCGCGCGCCGCGCTAGCCGCGCCCGATCAAGCTCCATTCTGACTTGAAACTGCGCGTAATATTCCGCGACCAGGGCAGCGTCCTCCCCCGGGAGCGGCGGAATCGTTCTCGCCGTCTCGGCGTCCGCCGTCTCGGCCATCGCATCCATCGCATCCATCTCCCTCTTCCCGCGCGCGTCCGCGCCCTCGTCCTCATCCATCGTCTCGACGTTGACATCGCCGTCGCCGTCGCCGTCGCCGTCTTCCGCCTCGTCGTCCGCGACCTCGCTCGAGACCTCTCCGTCGTCGTCGTCGCGCCGCGCCGGCGCGCGCACCACGACCCAATCATCACCCTCGTCGTCCTCGCCCTCGACGCCCGCGTCGCGCGTTCGCGCGGCGCCCGAGAGAGACACCTCCGTCGCGACGGCGCGCGCGTCGAGACGCGTCCATCGCGCGCCCGCGCCGCGCGTTTCCATTCGTTTCCGCGCGCGTCGCAGTGGCGCGAGGGAAGCCGAATCGTCATTCCGCGCCGCGCGCGCCGACGATCGTCGCCATGCCCGCGCGCGCGATCCTCCGCGTCGCGCGCGACGCGCTGCGAGCCTCGACGGCGCCGCGCGTCGACGCGCGCGTCGTCGCGCGCGCGACGTACGCCCGGGCGTCGCTCAAGGGCGTGACGCCGCCCGCGCAGACGGCGTCGATGCGCGGCGGCGGCGTGCGCGTCGCGCAGACGAGCTCGAACCTGATCGCCGAACCGTACGCCGGCCCGCCGCGACGACCGACGCTCGCGGAGTGGGCGACGACGAGCAAGGGATGGCGGTACGCGTACGAGGCGGCGACGAGCCGAGCGAAGGACGCGTACGCGCTGTCGAAATGCGCGAAAGAAGTGCGTGGATTCACGCTCGAGGGATTCAAACAGGAGGCGAAACAAATGTATAAGATGATAAACGCGTCGAGCGCGAACGTGGGGCACGGGAAGACGCTGGAACACGAGACGCGACACGCGACGACGGATAAGACGCAGAGCGATTTGAAAAGGGAACGGAAAAGCCGCGAGCGGGGGGGGTGGGCGCGAGTGGATTGGAATTTGGAATCGATCGATGAGTGTCAGGTGGTGCGAGGACGGTTGATCATGGCGAACGCGAACGATAGTAATGGACCGGGGTTCGCGCAGTTGACGACGCGGTTTCGAGGGAAGCAAAGATTCGCGGCGTACGACGCGCGGGGACGATTAGTGGCGGGTGATCCCGATGAGATTTTGGATGTGGAAGACTTCTGGGTGTTCGAACACGGGCTGAAAATTCCCAACGCGCGGTGGCGACTCGCTGGTCGGTTGCACATGCCGACGCCGCGTGCGCCGGTTTGACTTTTGACTTTGACTTTGTGATGCGACTACACGCGTTGACTACTCTAGATTTAATCGATAGCGAGATAATAAGTGCGGGATGCTCGCGATTTCCGCGCCGTACTTTCCCGGGTTCCCGTACAGCTCGAACAACGGCACCGCGAGGAGCTTTAAGTTCTTCGGCACGGCGAAGTAGCACTTCTCCGGCAAGTGCGCGACGAACATTCTGTACTCCTCCTTCGGTTTCGTGATGTGCGCGGGCAAGTACGGATACATTTGCGGTTCATACGACGTGCGATACCACGTCGCGACCTGATCACCGATATCGAACTCGTACTGCTCCAACCCGTCGTCGCGTTCGGGTTGCAGCTTGTTTCGCATCTTTCGCGCCAGCCCCTCGACGTCGCCCTCGCCCGCGCGCAACCGTCCCCCCGGCAGCTTAAAACTCGTCGGCGTGATCTGCAACAGCAACACGTGCGGCGTCCTGTGTTGGCTCACCATGCATATCGCCCCCACACTCCGCCGTTTCCCTTCCTTTTCGTATTGCGCGCGCATTCGCAACAGTCGCTCCGCCGCCGTCGCGTCCTTCTCTCCTCGCGCCCGTTTCGTCCCAAACGTATAATTCGACAGCGAGTACACGTCCACCACCCCTCTCGACCCGACGCCGAGCGCATCCATCGCCTCGCCCTCGTCTTCCTCCCCGTCCGCCGCTTCCTCGTCCTTCGTCGCCGCCGCCGCCGCCGCCGCCTCGGCGCGCGCCTCCGCCGCCTCCTTCTCCTTCTCCTCCCGCTCCGCCTCCGCGCGCTCGTGCTCGGCGACGACGTCGATGTCCTCGCGAAGTTCGATCTCGATGTCGTCCGAGTCGCTCTCGTCGTCGCGCGACGCGTCGTCGTCGTCGTCGCCCGCCGACGTCGCCGACGGTGGATCGCTCGCGGGCGCATCTTCGCTCACCGGCGCCGTCGCCGGCGCCTTTCGCGCGCGTCGCGTCGCCGGCATCGCGCGCGTTCGAACCGCCGTCGTTTCGCGCGCGCGCGCGCGGTCCCGCGCGCGCGCGCGGCGTCGACGTGTGACGATTTGAAGATTGAATCGTTCATTCGAATCGTAATCCGCACTCAGACGCGCGATGGCGCGCGCGATGGCGCGCGCGACGCGCGCGACGGCGTCCCGCGATGTCGCGCCGAGCGCCGAGCGCGCGCGCGCGCGATCGCGGACGCGCGGACGCGCGCGAGGACGCGAAGAGGGAATCGAAGCGGTCGTTGAAATGCGCGGCACGCACGCTTCGCGACGCGTTCGCGGCGTCGCGCGACGCGCGATGCGGCGCGCGGACGACGCGGACGACGCGGACGCGTTTCTCGCGCTCGACGCGCTCGCGTCGAGCGCTTCACGGGACGAGGATGAAGACGCGAAGGGAAAGAAGATGCGCGCGGCGACGGTGGCGAGCGCGTGGGCGTTCGAAGACGACGACGACGGCGCGTTGGATTTCGATGACGACGACGTCAGCGATGGAGAGATGTCCGTGATGTCTCTCACGGCGTGGTTGACGGTGGTTGAACGGTTGAGCACGCTCGGGGCGGTGTCGAGCGGGTTGGCGTCGGTGGCGCTGCGGGAGGCGGCGCTGGGCGCGCTCGCGGGGACGCTGCCGCTGGTGGGAGCGCTGGCGCGGAGAACGAGGGAGCGACGGGTGAGGAAACGGCGAGCGGCGCTGGCGCTGGTGAGGAGAGATGAGATGCTGGCGTTGCGAGCGAAGGCGAGCCGGAACGTGACGATACGGGAGGCGACGGCGCAGGCGGCGCCGCTGGCGGCGGCGGCGGTGCGAAGAGACGTGACGCCCGCGCTCGAGGCGCTCGCGAATCGATTATCGAGCGTGGAACGAGCGCAAGTTGAAGCGGCGAAGACGGCGGCGGCGACAGCGCGAGATAGTGGAGCGGTGGCGGGGATGTTGGCGAGAGACTTGGCCGCCGCGCGCGTGGACGCTCGGGAGGGAATCGCGAGCGTTCGCGACGAGTTTAGATCCACGGCGCAGAGCGCCACGGGGGAGTTGAAGAAGGAGATGACGATGCTGTGGGAACTCGTGGAAAACGTGGAAAAGGACACCGCAGGATTACGCGAACCCATGGAATCGCTTGCTGGGGAGATACGTGACGTCGTCGAGGGAGTCGTGCGAGATTCTGACGCGACGAGCGCGGCGACGGCGACGCTGTCGAGCGAACAACTCGCCGAGCTGCGCGCCGCCGTCGCCGATAGCACAAGCGCCAAAGTGCGCGAAGCGGTGGAGCAGTTGTTGGGATCTATCAATGCTGTGACGGCAGAGGATACTATAGTGCAGAGTCTGGCGTCTAAGCTCGATGAAAGTCAGTGGGAGGCGATGATTGGTCGTTTAGACGCCATCGACGCGGGCGTGAACGCGTCCGACCGCGTCGTCGAGGACGACTTGGAAGACTTGCGAGTCGAGATACGCCAAGAAATTTCGCGGGACATTCAGGGCATCGTGGACAGTGTCGCCGATCTGAAAATGGCGCTGGAGACGTCGCAGCGACGAGACGAATCGTCCTCTGGTCGAGGCGCGGGCGGCGCCGAAGCGGCGGCGGCGGTGAAGCAGTGGGCGGAGGACAAGTTGAAAGCTGCCGAGCCCTCGTCCGAGGTGGAGGAACAGATGCAATGGCAGGCGGCCATCGTGTCCGACGAGGCGGCGGAGGAAGAATTGGTGTGGGTCGGTGAAAAGTCGACGCCCACTCGAGATTCACCCAAGAAAAAGGCGATGAATGCCAACGTATCGCGAGAGGAGGCGTTTGCCAACATGCAAGCCTTGTTGAACTCAAAACCACCGCCTCCACCGAGTGAAGACGGGGAAGTTTCTTCTTCTGCTACCATCGATCCCGACGAAGAGGTTTGGGATCCCTTCGTCGGTGCTGCAGACGCAGAAAACGTGGCCAAGTACGAAGCAGAACTGAAGGAGAAGATAGAATCCTCGGATACGCCCAACGAAATCGCGGAGAATTCTGAAAAGGGATTGACGGCTTTGCGCGCGGGGAGAGACGTGGCGCGACGCGCTGGAAACGACGTGGATATGCTCGAAGAAGGCGATGAGCTGTTTGCGGAATCGATTCAATTTTTAGAGCTCGCAGTGAGTGGAGACTCGTCGTCGCGCGCCGTCGGGAATTTAGGAAATGCGCACCTCGCGCGAGGGCGCGTCCAAGCCGTGCTCGCCGAGCTCGCTTTACGCGAAGCGGCAAGCGCGCGCGATGCGCGCGTGAATGTCGGTTTGGATGGCACGGCGGAAATGTACTTGGAACTTGCAGAGGAAAATTTGGTCCAAGCAGGTCGATATTTTCGGGCGGCAATCGTCTCAGCAGAGGCGGAATCCGAGGAGATGAAGGTTTCTCCAGACGGCGTCGCGAGCGATACGAGCGGAATCAAAGCTAAAGCCCTCACGGGATGGGGCACCGCGTTGTCGCTCAGGAGCGAGTTGGTGCTCAGTAGTGAAGGCGCGACAATGGATGCTGAATCTCTCGCCGTTGCCGCGGCGGAAAAGTTCAAAGCCGCGGCGGCGATCGATCGCGATTCGCCAAAGATTTACGTCTCTTGGGGAGACGCGTTACGCCTGAGCGCGTCTCTCGGTGAAGTGAACGATGAAGAGGAGCGTTTACAACAAGCGAAAGGGTGTTACGGTGAGGCGTTACGTTTATCGCCAGACTACGCCCTGGCGCTCGAAGCTCTGCGCGATTTCGACCTTTAGGGTCTGTAATTAAAACTCTGAAATTAAAGCGCTCTCAACCGACGATCGTCGGAACGCCCGAAAAGTGATCGGGTTCAATTACCGGCGCACCGACGAGTGGGATGAGCATGTACGACACGAACACATCCGGCCTGTATGTGTCCCAAGCGCGAAGTTCCAAATCCGCAGCCATAAAGGTGATGGTGTTCGCGGTTCCGGCTTGACATTCGACAGCGATGGAGCGAGTGGGGTCCTTGTCGGTGTCGATTCGAACCGTCGCAAGGCATTGATAGTCGAGCCTGTTCAAGTTGTGCTCGAGCGTCACGTTTGAAAACGTCTTTTTGCCGATCGGGAGAGGCTTCGGAAGTTGAATCTCGCCGGCGGCGAGAATGTCATTCGTCAACGACGGGGCGTTTGGCTTGAACGCCGCGTACACGACGCGAATGTCGTTATCGCCCCAACCATGACCGTGGCTATCCGCGCGTCCGACGCGCACTCTGAACGTCCCACCATTCGTGTTGAGTTTGAACACGTTGCACACAAACGTATCCGGCCAGTTGTTGGGCGTGTAAGTGTTGATCAAAATGACGGGATGCGCTCCAGTCGCCAAGCCTTTTTTGCTGTACGACTGCGTCGCGGGCAGCGTCTTCATCGAACTGCCCGAGTGACTATGGAGCCTGGTATTGTGGTCGCCCATACCCACTACGATTCCTTGGCCGACGAGCTCGCTCAAGGTGAAGAGATACGCAACGTTCGCGTTTTGTAGCCATGGTTGACTTTTGCTCCTGTCCCACTGAGAGTGGACGTTCAGGCTGCGAGATGCCGCCCTCCACGCGTACCACGACACTTGACGAACGTCTTGTTTGATTTCGGCGCCGTACGCCGTTGCGATGAGGGAAAACTCTCCAACTGGGGCGCCCGGGTCGCCGGGGATCGACATCGTCACCTTGCCACTCCCGGATTTCGAAAGCGGCGCGGTGTACGTGTCCTGCGCCGATTCCGGCGTCACTTTGGTGGCGGTGGCGGGAATAGGATCGCCGCACACAGTATCATCACCGCTCGCATCCGCACCACCGAGAGCTTCTCGGCCGGACGCACACGGCGTGCACACGTGCGAAGAGACGTACTCGTGTGCGCCACACAAAACGGCGTCGCACGTCGTGTCCTCGCCGGTGTGATAGTCGCCGGGGCGATTGGTGGTTCCCGGGGGGCAGGGGACGCACTCGCCGTCCACGACGTGCTGATTCGTTTGGCACGCGTTCTTGTCGAGCTGACACGTCGTATCATCACCCGAGGCGTCGCCGCCCGGAAGCGCGGTGAAGCCCGGATCGCACGATACGCACGCGTGATCTTGCACGCGCTGATTGGCGAGGCACTGAATAGCTTTGCACGTTGTCGGCGCGCCGCTGGCGTCGGCGCCGGAGGCGCTGGTCATCCCCGGGTCGCACGGTACACACGCGTGATTCTCGTCGACGCGTTCGTTTGTCGCGCAAAGCGTCGCCGCACACGTCGTGTCGTCGCCGTTCGCGAGAGAGCCCGGCGGCGCCGTCGTTCCCGCAGCGCACGACGCGCACGTATTTTCCGTCACGTATTGATTCGCGATGCACACGACGGGGTCACATGTGGTATCATCGCCGCTTGCATCGTCTTGAGCGTCGTTCGTCGTCCCAGCTTCGCACGATACGCATTCATTGCCTGAGACTTTTTGGTTGACGCCGCAAAGGATCGGTTCGCACGTGGTGTCCGCGCCGAGCATGTAGTCACCGGCTTCATTCGACTCACCCGGCTCGCACGGCACGCACGCACCGCCAGACACGCGATGGTTTTCTTCGCAGAGCACGATGTCACATGTCGTGTCTTTCCCGCTCGCGTCATCGCCCGCAGCGTTTTCCATGCCAGCGTCGCACGGCACGCACGCGTTGTCTTGAACTCGCATGTGGACGGGACAAAGCACCGGATCGCACGTCGTATCACCACCGCTCACCGGATCGTTATTGGCGTTCACCGTCCCGAGTGGGCACGCCTCGCACGCACCACTGAGAACTTTCATGTTAACGTGGCAGTAGAGTTCATCGCACGAGGTATCGCCTCCGGTCGGGGAATCTCCAGCTTCGTGAGATGCGTCGTCGGGACACTTATGACACACGGCTGACTCCACGGCTTCATTCGTGCCGCACATTTGGACGTCGCAATCCGTGTTGCCTAAAGCGGCGTTATCGCCGGCTTCGTTCGCAGAGCCGTCAAGGCACGCGACGCACGCGTGAGATATGACGTGCTGATTCAACCCGCAAATGATGGGATCGCACTCGGTATCGCTGCCCGAAGCGTCGTCGCCGGCGTCGTTCGTCGTTCCAAGCGGACAACCCACGCATTGGTTGCCTAAGACTCTTTGATTGACGCCGCAGAGGATTGCGGGGCAGGTTGTGTCGGCGCTCGTCGTGATATCGCCAGCGGTTCGATGCGTCCCCGGCGCACAGTCGGTGCAGACGTGATTTTTGATATGCTGATTTTCTTCGCATATACCGTAATCACACGTAGTGTCATCACCCGTTGCGTCATCACCCGCGGCGTTCTCCGAGCCAGCCGGGCAAGGCACGCACGTGTTACCAACCACTCGCATGTGTTCGGTGCAGAGCGTCGGCGTGCACGCAGTGTTGCCACCGGCGGCGTTTGCGCCAGGGGGCGATGTTGAACCGGCCGGACACGCGACGCACAAGTGGTTCTGAACCCGTTGGTTACTTCCGCACATGATCGCTTCACAATAAGTGTTTTGCCCGGAGGCGTCGTCGCCCGCAGCGTTCTCCGTCCCAGCCGCGCAGGCGCGACAGACGTGGTACGAGACTCGTTCGTGTTCGCCACAATACGTCGGGTTACACGTCGTGTCTTCCGCCGACGCGATGTCTCCCATCGGTCGAGTTGTTCCCGCTGGACAGTTTCGGCAGATGTTGTTTCTGACGTACTGGTTGGACCCACAAACGATGTCGGTGCACTCAGTGTCGTCGCCGAACGCGTCGTCGCCCGCGGCGTTTTCTTTGCCAGGTTCGCATGGGACGCACACGTGGTTGGAAACTTTTTGATGGATTCCACACAACGTGTGATCGCAGGAACTATCGGCTTCCATACAGCTGTCGCCTTGATCGTTCGTCGTGCCGGGCGGGCACGCCGCGCACTCGTGATTTTTCACGAGTTCGTTCGGACCGCATCGAATGGGAGCGCACTGTGAGTCCGGGCCCGCGGGTTGCGCTCCAGCGTAGTGCGTCGAACCGGGCGGACACGGCGTACACCTGTGTCCTTGCACGAATTCGTTGATCGCGCACACCGGACACTGCGGCGGCTGGTAGTCGGCGCACGCGTTCCCGCACGACCCCCACACGAAAGTGGTCTGACGCCCGTCGTAAATACGATTGAAAAACGTCTCGTGCCCAGGCTCGGGTTCGTCGTAATACACGTCGAATCGCTGCACGCAATTCCCATCGTTGGTACCGGTGCCCACCAACGCGAGAGGCGCGGGCGAGAACTTTGGACTGCAACGATCCCAGTTGGGATCGCCGCCGCCTCCGTCGCCGGCGTCGCGGCATCCCGAGTCGCACTGCGCGAATTCAAACTGTTCATCGTACACCAACGTTTCGTTCGCATCGTTCTTGATCGGATACAGCCAGAAGTTCATCTGCACACCCGCGCGCAATCGTACCGTACCGGTGTACGTCCCGCACCTGAGCGGATCTTCGTGCAAGTCGTGCGCCATCCTAAACGCCATCTCGTTATCGTGATCCTTCGTCGTCACCTTCGCCCCGACTCTGTGATGCCACGTCCCTGGATTCATTCGAATCATATCGTGCGGCGAACACGCCGTCAAGAGCGTGATTTTCACATCGCGTCCCGGTTGCCCGGCGCCCTCGCGAGCCTCCGCGCTCGACGGCGCCGCGAAGCCCGCCAACCACGACGACAGCGACGTCGACGACCCGCTCGCGCCGTTGCGGGACGTCGTCAGGCCACCGATGAGCGCGCCGACGGCGACGAGCGTCGCGCCTATCGCGAGCTTCGTCGTCCACGCCTTCGAGCGATGATTCGGCCGCATCATCGCGGGGTGTTGGGCGCCTCCTTCGACGTCGTCGGCGGCGGCGCGCGACGCGCCCGCGAGCAGTGGCGCGCGTTCGGCACCGCGCGATGCCATCCTTAACTTTGACCCTGACTTCCACGACGCGCGCGGTGTCGTCGCGCGCGCTTCGCTGTGAGGAAGGAAATTCTTTAGTGTTGCACCGACAGCCTGAACCCCGTCGCGCCCGGTCGACGCTGAATTGCGAGGGCGGTGCTGGTGAGAAAACGCGACTCGTTTGTCGATTATAATTCATCGATTATAAAAAGCCTAACACGATGCGGTCGACAGGATCCATGGCGCGGAGACGACGTTTCGGAGGTACGCCGCCTTTTTCCATGGCGACGTCTCGAAGGCGAGCGGCGGCGCGGAGCGCGAATTTGCCGGCGGATTTGCGGACGAAGGCGGCGGGCCAACCCATGGGAGTGTCAACAGTGATCCACGACCCTCGGCCACCTTCGTCAGAGCCGATGAGGTCGGGCTGCACGGGCGCTCTTTGCGTCGTCCAGGCGTCGACCCACACGTCGCCGGGCGGAAGATAAACGTGCACGTGCGTGGCGCCTTTGTCCAACACGGGGGCGACGAGAATGTCTCGTCCGAGGAGGAATTGCGTGGCGATATTGGCGGCGTTGGTGTCGTATGGGTAGTGAATGATCATCGAACGAGTCATGGGGAGCCCCACGGCTTGGGCCTCTCGCATGAGCTCGACTTTGTACGGCTTGAGCGCGACGTGAATATCCACGCAAAACTTCAAATGTTCCACCAACTCTGGCGTGTTCCATGGCTGTGCGTTGTGATGCGGGCGATTACCTTGGTGTGTGCGAAAAATCGCGTCGGCAAATGCGTTCAGCTCCATCCATCGCATCAGGAGTTCTTCCGAACGATGCTTGAGCGGGTGGGCGGTGTACCCTCCGACGTCGCTGTGCGTCAACGTAAGACCGGACAATCCGCCTGATAATCCGCCGAGCACGGCTGTTTTGATGCCGTCGTACGCGTCCCATGAGACCATTTGATCGCCAAGCCAGAAAAGCGCGGAATGTTTCGGGGACTTCGTACTCGCACTGCGGCTCCAGAAGAAACCTGTGCCCTCGAGACCGGCTCGCCGCATCGCTCGTCGATTCACCTCTGCCCAATCCTCAGGATAACGATTATGCACTTCGATGGGCAACTCCCCTGAGTGCAAAACCGCGTCGAAAGGGAGATATTCACCAAAGTCCGCCATCCAGCCCATCGCGCCCGTCGTTTCCAGCATGTCGACAATGATATCCTCTATCCACGCCACGCACTCGGGATTGGACAAGTCGAGTAAACCGAATGTCACGCCCGGTTCCGAGCCGAGTCTATATACTTCACCCTTGACATCGCGTACCATGTAGTTTTTCTCCTTCGCCTCTCTATAAAGTAATCCTTTGTCGGAATTCGCATCCATCAAGAAGGTATTGACGTATGTCAGAAGGTGCGTGCCGTTTGGTTTGATTTCCTCTCGCAGCGCGTCCCAATCCGTGTAGTGCGTCTCGTCGAGACGCCAATTCCACCAAACGCGTTCAATCCCGATAGACGTGTTGCGCACGCCACCCCAGTCTTGGAGCCACAATCCAGCCACTTTCACACCGCCTTCGCCCAATGTTTTGTACACTTGACGTACTTTCTGTGGACCACCCGTCATGCCGAGAATGACGCCGTTCATCGCCCATTCCGGAAGCGGCGTCATGCGTCCGGCATAATCAGTGTACGCCCGTAAAACGTCAGGAATGCTAGACCCACCGATTATTTGTCCGGTGATCAATCCACTCGGAGCCGCGGCGCGAATAACGACACTTTCTTCCTCGGTGAAATCAAACTCGCTGTAGGTGTAATTCGTCAGAAACACCGATCGCGCCTTGTGCGTGATGTAATGCGGAATCGCCGTGTATGTCGTGTGCCAGGACCCAGCCGACCCTGGAAAGACGGAATTAAACATGAATGATAAAGGTTGCACTCCGCGACCCATGCCTTGTTCGCCCGTAATCACGGGCACTCGACGCCCGCGATGATTGTACGAAGAAAATTGCTCGCCCAGCCCGTACACGCGCTCGTCTGGGTCCATGGCGTAGACGAAATCAAGCTGATTCAACCCGACCGTTCTTCGACGGCGACCGGCGCGAACGACGCCGGGAACTTCGTCGTCCCAATCGATCGCGAACGCCAATCGATCCTCCCCATCGCACTCTAACGTAAACTCGTACGAAGCTACGAGTTTACTCTGCGCGACGTACGCCTGCCTCTTCACCGTGCGCTCGCGTAAATGTGCGCTCAAATCCCCCAATTTCGTCAACCATCGATCGAGTCTCGCGTCTTCTTTCACGAGTTTTCCTCGCATCACCAGCTTATTCGCCTGTGCGTCGTGCTCAATCTCATCTATCGTCTGTATGCTCGTCTTCAGAATAGCCTTCATGGTAATCTTAAAGTGCCCCGAGATTAACTGATGCACGCGGATCGGTCCATTCGCCACGCGCACGAAAGGTTTCCCCGGCACTGTGCTCCACGCATCCCACGTCTTCTGTCCTTCGCACCCTTCACCTCGTCCTATTCGCATCATGCACCACACCGAATTCCGTTCTCGTCTCTCCGCGCCCCCCGCGTACGACGCTCGCAACGCGCGCGCCTCTCGATCCCACGACACCTTAAACCGCGTCCCCATCTCCCACGTCTCGCTCGCGACATCACTCACGATCGTCCCTTCCGTTCGCACCATGTGATACGCCCTACCGAACGCTGGCACGAGCACCGCGTACGCGAGCAGCACGAACGCGCTGCTAAAAATTGGCAACTTTGGCGCGTACACCGCGACGAATCGCGGCAACGCGCGCTGCACGCGCTTCACGGCGCGTTTCAGCGGCGAGGGCGGAGGCGACCGCGATTTCAGCCCCCCGCGCGCGCGCGTTTCCGACGTCGGCGGCCTTCGCGCGGTCGTTTTCGGTGCCGGAGACACCAAATTACCGGTTAGTTGCGAACGGTCATCCTCCGAGCGTTCGCGCGCGTCACCGCGCGCGCGAGGCTCGGACGGCGACGGGCCCGGCGTCGCGACGCGCGTTCTCGCGCGTTCTCGCGCGCGACCGCGACTCGGCGGCATCGAGCGCGTTCGCGCGCGCGTGTGACGCGCGAGGGGTCGGGCGGGCGGGCGGTCGGGCGGGCGGCGACGGCGCGAGGCGCGGCGAACGCGAAGAACGCGCGACGATGCGCGCGTGACGACGCGACGACGCGCGCGCGCGGCGAGCGCGAAGAATAGTCGTATGCTTCTACGCGCGAGTGAATGAATCACACGGATGTGGACCTACGACGCGACGCGTCTGGAGGCGCGGATGTTGCGCAAACGAGCCGAGCCGAATAAGGCGTCGACGCGAACGACGTCGAACGCGCCTTTGGACTTTAACACTTCGACCGCGCGATCGAAATTTGAGTCGTGACACTCGAGATGCACGCGTTGGATTTTGCCCCAGTCGGTCTCGTCGACGCCGTTCAAGACGTCGAGCTCGGCGCGCTCGACGTCGATCTTCAACAAATCGACCGAATCGAGCCCGTGCGCTTCGATGAGATCAGAGACCGTGACGACGGGTCGTTTCACCACGCGCGCGCCTGACAGCATGTACGCCGCGACGCACCGCACGGCGACGCGCAAAACGAAGCTCGCGATGACGCTCGCGAGACGTCGAAGCGGCGTCGCGTCGTCGTCGTCGTCCGCGACGCGCGCTCTCAACCAACGTCCCGCGCCGACGACGACGTTACTCTCCAACCCATCGTCCCCACCACCGTCGCCCTTCAGCGCGTCCAAGACGTACGCGATCAAATTCTCCGTCGTCTCCGCGTCGTCTCTCGCGTTCTCGCGCGTCGCCCATCCCGCCGCGCGCGGAAACTCGACGAAATCCGCCGCGTCCCGCCTCTCTGCCCCCACGCCGACGTCGTGCGCGTACACCGTCGCCATCCCGCGCCCATCGCGCGCCGCGCCTTTTATCTCCACCCCTCGCACGCCGCACGTCGTCGCCGCGTCCCTCGTCGTCGTCTCGCCTCCCCTGTTTTCCCGCGCGCCGACGTTTTCCACCAACGCCGCGAACGTCCTCGGGATCGGTTCGCACGCGATCACCACGTCGCTCCTCGCCGCGAACCACAGCGCGCTCAATCCAACGTTCGCGCCGACGTCGATCACGACGCCCGCCCTTCCCGCCGCGTCCGCGATCGCGGCGCACCCGTAACACTCGCGCTCGAAGATTTCATCGTGCATGAATTTCACATCCGCGCGACTGACGTACCTGAGACGCACGCCGCGCCCCACGGCGACGCGATTCCGCGCGTCGTGCGTCCACGCGCTCGCGGGCGTCGCGCGCGGACGCGCCATCGCGCGAGACGTCGACGTTTCGATCGGTCAACGATTCGATTCGCGGCCACAGCGCGACGCGACGTCGAATGCCGACGGCGACGCGCGCGCGCGAGCGCGACATCGTCGGCTGGGCGCGCGTCGCGCCGCGCGGCGCGCGATCGGCGCTCGCGCGCGCGGGAGGCGTCGCGTGGCACGACGCGCGCGAGAACGTCGTCGCGTGCGCGGGAGGGCGCGGCGCGCGCGACGCGGCGTCGGTGACGATCGGTGCGACGACGCGCGACGACCCGCGAACGAACGAACGAACGAACGAACGAACGAACGAACGAACGAACGCGGATCGGGACTGACGCCGAACGCGCGACGCGACGGACCGATAGGGACGTGGGACGCGAGGACGCTGACGACGAGCGGCGACGCGCCGACGGCGAGCGAAGGCGTGGCGTACGCGCACGACGATGGAACGTCGGAACGAACGCTCGGGAGGAAAAGGGCGATGACGTACGCGTTCGGTGGCGCGGATGACGGCGGGAGGATGCACGGGGAGACGCGGGCGATGGATCGAGAGACGAGGAAATGGACGCGGTTGGCGACGAAGGGACGAGGACCGACGAAACGCGCGGGCGCGGCGGCGACGGTGACGGCGAGAGGGCGGTTGTTCGTGCACGGGGGGGTGGGAGAGGATGGAAAGTATCTCGCCGACGCGTACGAGTTGAATTTAGATTCGTTGATTTGGAGAGAGGTGAAGATGAACGGGTCGGCGCCGACGGCGCGAGCGTTTCACACCGTGAGCGCGCTGAGTACGATGTTGGTGTGTTTCGGTGGCGATAATGGGACGGAGTTTTTGAGGGAGACGTACTACATGCCCTACGACGACGAGGTTTGGCGCGAACCCGACGCGGCGGCGTACGTCGGCGAAGACAGCGAAAACGTGTGTTGGCCGTGCGAGCGCGCGTGTCACACGGCGACGCCGCTGAGCGACGGCGATACGATGATCGTGTTCGGTGGGTTAAGCAAGAATAGCGTGTCGTTGAGCGACACCTGGGCGTGGTCCGCCACGGAGCTGTGCTGGAGCCCGGTGGAGCCGCCATCGCAAGAGCCGGACGCGCGCTTCATGCACACCGCCACCGTCGTCGGCGACGGTTTAGTCGTCCTCGGAGGGATGACGCTGAACTTGAAAGGAGTGGACAGCGGCAAGTCGCACCGCGTGTTCGATCACATGTACATTTTAACGGGTTTGCAGCTCCTGACGCACCCGGCGAGAAAAGCGACGCAGGGCAAACCGAACGACTCGCCGCCGCAGCGCTCGACTCGAAAATCCTTTTCACAAGAACACCCAGAGGGGTTACCGCCAAAGAAGAAGCACTCAGCAGCGGTGAAAGAGATGCAGCGTAAGAGTTCGCGTCAGTCGATGGAGATCGTCGCGGCGGCGGTAGACGTCGCGGCGGCGGCGGAGCCCGAGCCCGAGGCGAGACGGAAAGCAAAGGCGGCGGAACCGAAGCCTTCGGAGCCCGCACCGTCGGCGCAAAAGACTCTTTCAAAAGGACCATCGACGCCTAATTTCTTCTCGAAAGAAGCGACGGCGGAGTTAGAGCGCGGAGTCAGGACGCGCGGAACCGAGATGAGAGTCGTCGCCGCGCCTCTCGCGAAAAAGCCGAAGACGCGCGCGCCGAATCCTAAGAAGAACGTCGCCAAGCCGGCTTCAAAGTCGAGTCCCCCGCCGAAGCGTGCAGTGAAAGGCCCAGTGCATGCGCACCAAACATCGTCTCCACCGGCGCCCGCAACGATAGACGTCGAAAAACGCTCATCGGTGCAAGTAGTTAAAGAGTCCGCGAACGTCGCGCCGCCGCGCGCGGATACGCGCGACATTCCCGTGCCAGGCGTGAAGCTCGCACCGCCGGACGACGTGGACGAAGACGAAATCGACTTGTTCTCAGGACCCGTAAACGTATCCGATCGTGTCAACGACGAGCAAACACGACAGGAGGCGGAAAATACACCCACGCCGGAGGCGCCGGCGCCTAAGAAAGTCGCCGCGACGGCTGCGTCGATTCCGGGGGTGAAGTTGGCGCCGCCGGACGACGACGAGGAGGTAGGCGCCGTGGAAAAGTCGACGCCGAGCCCACAGCCAGTCGTTGCGTCGCCCACGAAGAAGTCAACGACGCGAGAGGTGGCGGTCGCGGCGAAAGAGTTCCCCATCCCAGGCGTTCGATTGGCCCCAGTAGACGACGACGAGTGGGAAGACATGGACCCGGAGGAGCGCATGCCGTCGTTCCAAACGAGTTCGGATCAAGAGGCGCCCACGATCGCTGGAAGTGATTCGCCCGAGAGTGTCGAGGTGCCGTACGAATGGATCGCGAGTGACGACCAAAAGTTTTCAATTTTGAAGGAAAAGGCGACGGGGAAGGAAATTAGAAGAATCCCCTTGCCGGAGAGTTTGCGAGACGAAGAGTATCGAGAACGACGAGAACGAAAACAACCGGCATCTAAAGTGCAGCTAGTACCGGCGCCAGTCGAAGCGAAGGAGCCACAGCCGTCCTCGACGAAAGTCGCCAAACCTCTGAGCGTAGACGTCGACGTTGCGTTCAAGGTTTACGCGACGTTCCAGTTGACCAAATCTGCAAAGCTTTACGAGGGCATGGGACACGACGAGTGCACAAAGGCGCTCCAAGCCGCTTGGCGTAATCTGACGAAGGAAGAGCACGATGAGTGGTTGGAGATGGCTCAAGGTCCACCTTCCGCACGCAAACGCAAAGATCGCGAGGGGGAACATCCTGACAAAGAAGACGCCAAACCGTCGACATCTTCCAAAGACAATCTCGAAGTGACGCGTCTTCGCCGTGTCGCCGCCGCGCATTTGAACATGCAATTTCGCGCCGATGTCGAGCACGCCGCGGGCGCTGGTGACTTTCGCGGTGGTGATCTCGCCATGCTCGGTGAATACGTCACCGGCGTCGTCACTGGCGGCTTCGACGCCGGATACTTTGCCACCATGAGCGTGCAAACCGACGACGGTCCTCGCAACTACCGCGCCGTGTTATTCTCCCCCGTTCTGTGCTCGCAGCGCCTCCTTCCATCCGGCACCGATGACGGCGACAAACGTCCCACGCTCGTCTTACCCAGCTACTGCGTCCCCGGCACGTCCAACTCCGTCGCTCGCAACATCGTGTTCACCCGCGAAGACGCGAGCGACGGCGCCATCCGCGCCGACGCCGTCTGGGGCCATCCCCTCCCCGACGTCCCATCCAAGCCGATCGTCGCCCTCGTCGACGAAGACGTCGATCGCAAACTCCCCGAAGATCGCGCGCTTTAGAGTTCGCCGCGGCGACAATCACAATTCACAGTTTACGATTCAACAAATCGCGCGTCTTCGTCGCGCCGCGCCGAGAGCCAAAAAAAGCCACCGAGGTCGGCGCGAGCTCGGCACCCCGACGCATTTCTTCGCGCCTCGTGCGACGATGTGCCGACGCGTGCAGTGCTCGAAGTGCGATAAACCCACGTGGGCGGGTACGCGCGATGCGATCGACGCCTCGACGCGCGCGCGCGCGCGCGACGACGACGCCGCGCGCGACGAATGCTCGACCGAACGACTGACCGCGGACGCGATTCGCTCAGGATGCGGCATGCACATCGAATCCGCGCTCGCGGGCGTCGCGGTGGAAGACAGGTGCGCGTGTGAGCGCGGGAGCGTGTTCGGGAGCTTGTTCGGGGGGAAGAAGACGTCGAACAAGGAGGGGAAGTAGACGCGCGGCTTTCGTCGCCCGCGAGCGAGCGTTGTAAGAAAGGCGAACGGATTATGATTACGATCACGGTTTACGCGACGAGTCGAGCGAGAATTCGAATTCGGCGGCGAGCTCGCGCTTGAGGTTAGAGATGGTGGTTTTGGCGTCTCGCGCGGAGTCGCGGAGACGCTCGAGGCGTCGGCGCGCCGAGGCGTGCTCGCGAAAACCGTCGTCGATGGAAACCTCGAGGTCGAGCTCGCGTGCGGATGGCGTGGCTGAAACGTCGATGATGCGGGCGATTTTGAGAGCGTCCAGGGCACCGCGATCGGTGTTGATTTTGGTTTTGAGCTCGTTCATGCGTCGCGCGAGAGTTCGCGCCTCGGCGGCGAGCGCCTTGGACTCAACCGTTTTACGTCGAAGCATCGGCGCCACGCGCGAGATGTCGCGACAAAATTTCGTAAATATCTCTTCGTTCGGGTCTTCATGAATGGCATCAGCGGCGTCGGCGGTGCCTTGATCTATCGCCGAAGGTTCCATCGGCGGCGACGCGGCGCCCGTCACCGCGCCGGCGCGTTCGGCGCTCCGACACATGTCGCGCAGTATTTGCTGCACGGCTCTAATTTTTGCCACGCTTGATCCACACTCGAGCACGTAATCATCTTCATCCACGTACATACGCACGTTTGCTCGCAAAATCTCGAGCACGTCGGCGCTTAGCTCGAGCTCAAGCGCGTCGTTTTCGCTCGATTCCACTCGCCGAAGCAATGCGAGTTCCACGCGCAGGCGTTTATTTTCTTCCTTCAAACGCGCGATGAGCATGTCCACGTCGAGTTCTTCATTCATGAAGACTTCGTTCGATATCTTACGCACGCGCTGGGCGAATCGACACGTGCTAACGCTCTCATCGAACGCGCCGTCGTCCGCGCTCGCCGTGGCAATCATAACGGTTTGACAATTCCCACCGAGACTGTCTCGTAGCATCGTCGTCATCAAACTATTTCTGTACGGCACGTGAATGTTTTCGTTACCATCGGCGCGCTCCTGTAATGCCACGATGACTTGCTCCAGGAAGTGCAACGAGACGTTGATGTACTTGGCCTCTTGCAGCGTCGCGCCGTCGACGCGGCTTTTGTTCACCCGTTCGCTCCCTGCCAAATCCACTAGATTCAATTTCGCCCGACGCAACGTGTCCGCCCCGCGCGATCGCCGCGTGATGGTGATGGTAAATATGCAATGCGATCGACTGGACGCCATATTCAGCGGCGTCTCCGCCACCGCTCGGTTACTATCGCCAACGAAGAGCAAATCGAGCGCCTCGGCTTCGCTCGACACGACGCGCGTCGTCAGATCCATCGTGTGCATGCACCCGTGTTCGTCCTCCATCAATCGAACCTTTGGTAATGGGATTTCTGACGCTCGCGCGTATCCTCGCGCCGCGCTCTGTCGCTCGTCCAACGTCGTCGCGAGTAAATCGTACCCTTGTTCCATGTAAATCTCCGCGTAACTCACCTCCACAGTGAACTTCGCATCCTCGTCCGCTCCGATCTTTGCGATGCGTTCGAAAATCAACGACAGCGCCCTGGGGACGATGCCTCGATCCTCGTACCGCGCCGGTCCTCCCGTCAGCGTGTACGTCTTCCCGCTCCCCGTCTGCCCGTACGCGAACAGCGTGGCGTTGTACCCGCCCAGCGCCGCCTCCACGACGTCGCGACCGACGGCATCGAACACCATCGCCTGACTTGCGTCTTCATCGAACACATCATCGAACGCAAACACGTGTCTCGCATCCTTCGCTCCCGCGCGTCGTTCAGACGCCGCGCGCGCGCACTCAACCACCCGCGCGCGAGTCGATTCGTCTTCCTCTTCGTCGCGCTCGAGCGCGCGTATCGACGCCTCCGCGCGCGCCGACCGCGACGCGCGACGCGGTCGCAGGCGTAAAAACGTCCGTATTCGCGTCGTCGACGCCGCCATCGCCCGCGGTCCGTCCAGGCGTCACCGGACGCGCGTCGTTGTACCGGTCGGGTTTGTACCGGTCAGTACCGGTCAACCGTCGCGCCGCGCGAACCGTCACACGAGCGCGCGTCGCGCGTCGCGCGTCGCGCGTCGCGCGTCGCGCCGCGCCGCGTCGACGATGCAGGCGCTGGCGACGTCGTCTGACGCGCCCGCACCGCGCGAGGCGCGCGACGCCGCGCGCGAGACGCCGGTCGGTCCCACGAGGTCGAGGTCAAACGCGACGCGCGACGACGTCGACAGCGCCGCGGAGGACGCCGGCGACGCCACGGCGTCGACGTCGTCGCGCGCGTGCGTCGTGCTGTCGCTCGGACGCGCGGTCGTCGGCGACGCGCGGTACGCGAACGGCGCGCGCGCGTTCTGCGACGGCTACCGCGCGCGCCGGGACGCGGCGGCGAACGGAAGCCTCGGAACGACGACGGCGAGCATCGAGGCGACGAGTTTCGGACCTTTGTTTCGAGTCGTGCTGCACGATTACGACGATGAAGCGTTCGTGGCGCATCATCCCGGGACGGCGACGCGAGAGGCGAAGCGTTTCGTCGACCGGGCCACGGGACGTCGTACGACGTGTCCGTCGTACGACGACGTATTTGGGTTCAGCGATCCGAGCATAGAGCAAAGGTTGAGCGCGCTGCCGAACATGGATAAAGTCGTGGGATACGTGCGACCGACGGTGCGAAATAGGTATCGGATGAGCGAGGCTGAGGTGGTCGAACGGCGCCGGCGTGAGGCCATCGAAAACGCGGGCGCCGACGAGACGCCGAGCATCTTCAGGACGCCCAGCGTCGAAAAGTGCGATGTGTGTGATTCTGTTCGAGAGTTTGACCAAGATGTGCTCGTGCAGTGCGATGAGTGCATGATTTTGGTTCACATGGGTTGCTACGGCGTCACGACTGCGCCGACGGGCGGGCGTTGGCTGTGTCGAGCGTGCGAACTCGGCTTGCGCACGCCGCCGCGGTGCGCGCTGTGTCCGAACGTGGGTGGTGCGATGAAACCAACGTCGTGTGGGAGGTGGTGCCACGTCGTATGCGCGTTGTGGGCGGAATGCACGTTCGCGCATCCTGATGGCGTCGCGGAGCCCATCGAAGGCGTCGACACGGTTCCAGCGGAGAGTTTGAAAGCAACGTGCGCGGTGTGCGAGCAAAGTTACGGCGCGTGCGCGCAGTGCATGGGTACGAAAAAGTGTCAAAAAGCGTTTCACGTGTACTGCGCGAGAGACGCGGAGTGTGGATACATCGCGCACTCGCGCACGGTGGCGCAGCTGAAACAGGCGGGCATTCGCAAATTCATCGTGGGTTACGAACAGCCTCTGCGAAACACCGACACACTTTTGTTTCCGAGTTGTCCCGCGTGCGCAAACTGGCGAGGTCGCAAGCGCAAACGGCGCGCGTCGACACCGAAGAAGCGAACTCAGACACCGAAGACAAGGCCAACTGTGGATTCGCGCGAAGTCGAAGACAAAGACGAAGACGCGAAACCACTCCAGTGCGCCAAGTTTGACCCTTTAGGCGCGTACGCTCGCGCGTTGACGGTGTCGCCAAAGGATTCGATACCATATCTCGTCACGGGCGCGCGAACGAGTCGCTTGGAATCGTTCAGTCTTCGAGCCGTCGCACTTGCCGATCCGCCGCGAAATCTGAACGAGCGTTTCGAGCGCATGAAGGCGACGATTTCAGATCGCTTGACGCTGGGGAAATCGTATATTCACGGCTATGGTTTATTCGCAAAACGCGCGCACGCGCGAGGCGAGATGATCATCGATTACGTCGGCGAAATCGTGCGTCCAGTCGTTGCCGATATTCGCGAGCGCGACGTGTACGACACCTGTTTCGGCAACGGGACGTACATCTTCGCGCTAGGCGGCGACGATCAACCCGTGCGCTTAGACGCCACGTGTGCAGGAAATCTCGCAAACTTGGCCAACCATTCGTGCGCGCCGAACGCGCATTCGAGACAAGTGTACGCCGCGAACGACAACCACATTTGCTTATTCGCGTCGCGAAACATCCAGCCCGGCGAGGAAATTTTGTACGAGTATAGACTCGGCGCCGATCAGACGTTACGATGCAACTGCGGCGCCGCAAACTGTCGCGGCGTCGTCAACTTTACCGCCGAGCACCCGGCGTAGAAATTAGACGAGTTTTAGTAGTTGAGTCCAGCGTCGCCGTCGACGACGCGCCTTCTCTCACCCATTCCTCCCATATTATTACACTACGCGACACCCACGACGACGATCAATCCTCCTTCGCCGCCTCCGCAAAATACGGATTCTCCTTCGGCTCTTCGATGATTTCAATCTCGTGATCAAAATCCCACGGCTTCCACGCGCGCATCTTCGGAATCAGCGCCAACTCGTCCTTCGCCGCCTCGTACATCTCCTCGATTTGCCCCTCCCCGATCGCGTCCTCGATCTCCCTCACGCTCCCTCCCGCCCTCACCTTGGCCAACCGTTCGGCGTACAGCTTCGTCACCGCCTCGCGATACCCCGCATCGCTCGGGATCCCGACCTCGACCTCGCGCAAAACCTCCTCGCAGATCGCCTCGTACGTCGCCTTCGCGTCGTCGAGCACGTCGAGCCCGACGATGCCCGTGGTCTGTTTCTCCGCTCGCGACGCGCTCGCGACGTACGCGCGCGACGCCGCGCGACGCGTCAGAAGCGCGCGCGCGACGCGACGCAGGTGCATCCTCCGTCGTCCGTCCGTCCGTCCGTCGCGACGACGTGTGCGGCGCCGTCGCGTCGATCGCGCGCGTCGTAGGGTTTATCTCGCGCACCTTTTTCGACGCGCACCTTTTACTATATGGAGAAGTTTTGCGCTCGAACGCGCAATTTTTCGAAT
>Ga0257114_1000106_pt1 | contig 63703 bp, 40 predicted proteins | sample SI112_10mmetaG_FD_190149 | JGI IMG/M metagenome (GOLD analysis project Ga0257114, IMG submission 190149) | Marine microbial communities from Saanich Inlet, British Columbia, Canada - SI112_10m | ecosystem: Environmental > Aquatic > Marine > Inlet | place: Canada: British Columbia | collected...
GTCTAAATTTAAATCGACCACTTCTTGATAAGGGTATTCTTCCGTCCCAGCTGTAATCGTAACCGTACAAGGAATTGTGCCTGGAATAGCTCCCGCATCAGCGGTTACTAAAAACCAGTCAAAAACAGTTGAAGAAATCTCACCAGGAGGTATCGTAATATCACCTAGAGGAGAGCCATCAAAACTTATACTATTATCTAAAATAGAAATTCTTGGGTCAGTACTTTCAAGAGTAAGAGCAATATTGACCGCGTCTCCACCCCATTCATTTGCCATAACAATCTTTACTCTAGAGGTATCTCCCGGGTTGAATCGACTATCTCCATCTGTATCTTGAAGAAAGCTATAACCATCTACAGCTAGCAACGGATAAAATGCTTGGTTATCTAATAAACTAGGATGGTATAAATCAATAATAGCTTGCATTCTATCTGATTGACCTGGAGTAAACACTGTTTGACACCAATCATCGCTATAGTTCATGTAATTTTCTACTGGGTCATTACCCGGATCATTCGGGCAAGTATCTTGATTCGAACAAGTTTGAACATATTCACTGTCATTTCGAGGTGTGTCATCAACGGCGTCATCAGGAGCAACACAATCAGTTTGAAATGTGTGATACAGACCCAAATAATGCCCCGCTTCATGCGGAGCCGTCGAAGAGCTGTAACTAGATCCACCATAAACTACCTTATGGTCAATGGTAAACCCTTGCCTATAGTGATCTTCTGGGTAATTATTAGTGTGAGGCGAATAAGTATATCCATATGTAACAAACCCACCAGAACCAGAATTCCAGAGTTCAACACTATAGATGTTTAGATAATGAGCTGGGTCAAAAGATAAAGCCTGCATTCCCTCACCATCGAGTCCTTCCGTATCCGACGACCAACCAGAAAACCAGTCATCATTTTCGACTCTATTGATACTATCCAAAATAAAAGAGATATTTGTATTATTATTACTATATGCAACATTCATAGCATCAATTTGACCCGATATTCTAGATTCAGAAATATTTCCGGTGTTGTCACTTGCATGAATTGCGTGCCAAACAACATAAATAATGACCTGATCTCTATCACGAGTATTATTTTCAAGAAGCCACTCGTCAACTTCAGTCTTAGATTGAATAATTTGATCTACAGTAGGGTCAGGCGTTGCACAAGGGATTTGCCTATTATTTGTAAATGCAGGATCTAACTCATTATCGTCCACAATGCTTGCACTTTGCGCAACCATTATTACCGGTTGCGCAATTAATGCAAAAATAAGTAGGGACGTTGCTGTTTTTATCATGCACTCCTATCGAACAAGAATCATCTTCTTCATATCATTATACAGTGATTTACCATCGCTACTAATAGCAATTAACCGATAGAAATACATTCCAGAAGCAAGACCATTCATTGATACACTAAAATTATAAAATCCTGCGTCTAAAGGTTTATCAACAACTTTTGTGACGCTTTCCCCTAGAATATTAAAGATTTCAAGTGAAGTAATAGAATGTTCTGCCAACCCAAATTGAATATTAGTAGTAGGGTTAAATGGATTAGGGTAATTCTGGCTTAAAGCAAATTCACGAGGAAGCTGATTAAGCAAATCATTATCATTACTCAAAGCAATTTCATTTTCTCCATCCATTTGAGCACGAATCATCCAAACACCATTAGAAGAATAGTTGCTCAATTGTTCCCAACCGATGCCAATGCCAAAATCAAGCATACTGTTTGATGCATTAGATGAATTATTCCAATCAACGCCAATATTAAAATTGACACTCAACTGTTGATAACCAACAAATACTGAACCACTATCAATTGGAAAGTCAAAACCCTCATTAACAAAATTAACTTCATTCCAACCCTGAATTAGGTTTCTTGCTATTCCCGGTAATATTGGATTGTTCATATCAGGTTTCCCATCTTGACCCTCAGGCCAAACGTAAACTAAAACAGGGCCTGATTGCGAACCTGCTACATAGAAACTTGCTCCATAAAGTTTTGACGGGTAGCCTGCTGGCTTAAATTTCGCAGCAAGGTAGTTCCCATTTCCAACAGGCATAACATCTTCGCTTGTACCATCATCATAAATGACATCATAAACTGTGTTTGAGATAGGAAGCCCGCAAGCCGGCGTGGTCTTCTCACTTAATGCCTCATCAAAAACAGAAGCTACTCGATAGCAATACTCTACGCCATTTGAAACAATATTATCTGTGTAATTAGTTACGCTGAGACCAGTACCATTGAACATAAGCTGAAAACTACTTCCATCTAAGCCTGGGTCCCTGTATACATTAAATACTGGCGTAGAACCACCTACGGAAGTGACTTTAGCCTGGATACCAAATTCACCATCACTAATTCCATCATTAGACAAAGCGACTTCTGACCAAGGTGACCATCCACCTAAACCAGACCAAGAATGAGAACTAGGAATACTACTTTCATCGATACTTATTCCTATGCCATCAGTTCCGCCATCAGTACTAGGACCTTTTACTAATAAGGCGACAACAAAAGAACTTTGGAATGCCCAGTCAAGTGTTATTTCATCCGTAAAATTATTATCTACTACCGTTATATTCACCTCATAAAGGGGTGTCGGTGATGGAACACCACCTATAATAGCAAATCCACCTAATGTTGTAGTGCCAGAGCCACTTGCATGCACCCTAGCGGAATGGACCGTTACGGATTCAACACCATAAGGCATATTAAAGCTTGTTCCAATATATCCTTGCCCTCCTGTACCAACTACGATCGCATTTTCAAATGAACCATCATCAAAAGAGACCCATTCATTATTATATTCTTCATCTCCGGAAGGAGAATCCCAAGTCACTTCTACTGATCCATCTACAGCAGTAACAACAACATTTTCCGGCATCGGTATAACAGGAGGTACTCCTATGTTTTCGATATGCCAGAGATCTCCTCCAAGAGCCACTAGAGATTTTGATTCAAAACCAGTAGTATCTTCACCATCATTTGTGAAAACACCAGCAACATCAATGTTATCAATCCAGACACCAGTCAAGTCAGTGTTATCAACTGTACTATAGCCAGGGTCTGCTGAAAAAGCAAAACGAACAATAACTTCTTGACCATAGTAAGATTGAGGAATAGAAACATCTGTTGCTTCCCATATCGGCGTTGCAGTCTCGACTCCGCCCCAACCAGGAACAGCACAACCTTCGCCAAATTCAAAACCAAAACAATACGTATCTGATGAGTTATAAGCGGGAACAGCATCTTCTAAGACTGACCAGGTCTCACCACCGTCACTAGAAATACGAACATTTAAGGCATCCCAGCCATCATATAAAACACCTCCTGTACATTCAGGACAATTAGTCCCAGAGCACAAATTCTCAATCGCTCTTTTTTGATCGAACGAAACAGTTAAGGTTGAAGTACTATTTGGTAAATCAATTGGTGGTGTATCTAGGACTTGATACCAATGATCACTATATCCGCCATTTGTGCCTATGCTTGGATCCCCCATCCACCAAGAACGTCCCGATTCACCATAGGCCCCGTATGTATCAATATGCCAGGCAGGAAGAGTAGATGTCTGATCGACAGAAACCCAGCCAGCCATGGTACTATCTTCAAAACTTTCAAAATAAATATCCGCTCCATCAACACTCACCGTTATGTCATCAAGGAATAAGCCCTCGCCTTGCGGAGCATCACTATCTGAATGAAACCAGTAACGCATTTGAATTGCTGAACCGGCATAGTTACTTATATCAATCGGTTCGCTGTAAGTTGTAGAGAATAAGCTCCAAAATTCTGGTGCATCAGAATAGACATAATTATTTGCAGTTGCCGAAGTATCTCCATAAGGATTTGAAACATAATTCCATGATTGACCAGAATCATTAGAAAGCTGCATACCCCAATAATCAACTTCTGGAAAAGCATCACCATCTAATAGAGAACCCCTAACAAGAAAATCAATTCCAACTTGATCTCCAGCTGGCACATTGATTACTGGGGAATAAATATAGTTTTCCATATCTGTATTATAAGACCCACTTTCATTTTGACAAACGAGGCCATAATCTCCAGTTCTAAATGTTCTACTGCTGTTCGTAGCATTAAAACTGTTATCTGATTTTTTTTCAACAAAATTATTTTGAGCGCTAAATAAAGATGCTGATAGAATAATTATGAGTGAGATATGTTTTTTCATTTTATTTTTCCTACTTTATTAAATCAAAAAGTGGGAAAGCTATTAGACTTTCCCACTTTACTACTTTAGATTTTATTTCTTAACAAATATACGTTTCAAAGACACAAAACACTTAAAAAGTAATTTTTAAATATTTTGACAACTTTAAAAAACTTATTTCATAAGAACTAGTTTTTTAGTTTGACTGACCTCATTTACCGTCATCGTATAAAAGTATACACCACTAGCCAGATGAGAAGCATCAAGCATAAAGTCATGATTGCCCGCTTGAGTCTTTTTATTCATTAAAGTCTCAACGAAACCTCCACGAACATCATACAAAGATAGCTTAACATTCGAGCTTACATCTATTCCAAAACTTATTTTCGTGACTGGATTAAAAGGATTAGGGTAGTTTTGCTTTAAAACAAAAGAACTAGGAATAATTTTTTTATCCCCACCTCCGATAGTACTTAGAGACTCCAAATCATTTTGATATTTACCTACATAAACATAATTCATATAGTCATAATAGCCAGTTGCAGGCGGATATGTTTCAAAATCAAAATTTGGCATTTGATAAAAAATACCAATTTCATAATCAGAACCAATATTTGCAAGATGATGTCCATATTCAACCTGAGGAAACCCTTCTGTACCTAAGGTATTTGTAACATTTTCTGCTTCTGTCCATGTCCTACCATTATCAACTGATTTGGACATAAATATATCTAAATCATTTGGCGTTTGAAGAGCCGAATCAGCATCCCAAGAGGTGCTAGACATATTTACCGACGCATACCATAAAACTTGGCTTCCTTCTTCATAGCTTGGTCTAATATTTGGAGTAAAGAAAAACTCGGGATCTGAATATAAAGTCATTGGTCCAGTAGCTGGCCAGTCAGCGCTAAACGCTTCAGAATAATCTTCTATAAAAGTTGCTGTCCAAGCGTTTGGACTATCCACCGGATTAGGATTGTAATAATGATACATCCCTGCTCCCACAAAACGATTGTCTAAAGATATCGAATCAGAACCAGAAACCTCTAAATCTCCGTCAAATATGTAATCAGCACAACCGCCTTCTATATCTTCACAGAGATATGGCCACGACATTGCTGTAAAATGCAAACCACCATCCTGATCTGTCATAATATCGTATTCATAATGGACAAAATACTCAGCAGTGTTAAAGTAATTGATTTGTTCACCTAGGCTAGTAGTATCCTCGAAAAACTGAATAGTATCACCAACAACTTCACCTTCAGAGTTAGTAGCCCAAGGGTACCATGGCTTACCTGGATAATCATCTGGGTTTGTGGACCATAAAGTTAGCAATGAGTCATGGAGTTCATATAATTTTTCATCTGATAAATAATAATATCCAGAGTTCTTGAGCCCACCCTCTGACGTCCAAGTAGCGCCATAATCTTCTGTCTGTTTAAAATATATAGTATGTGAAAAAGGCGGCTCTGTGTCACTATCAGCAGAGAAAGAACTCATACCTAGATAACCAATACCATCTCTATTTACATGAAAATCTGGCGTGCCAGTATAGCCACCACATTCATACCAGACACAATTACCTTGATCGTCTTGATCTAGAGAGTCTTGCTGGATATAATTCGGATCATCTGCGATGACGTAGCCATTTGCTACATTCGTACTCTTAATCATGTATTTAGGATAAGTATCACCTGCCCAACTGGTATACATAGCTAGCAGTCTAGGGCCACCGTTAGAGTTATCATTATCAACTAGTTGAACATTCGCTTGCCATAAGTCAGGTGGATCACAAACTTCACCACCAGCTAAATTTAAATTTACACACCCTTTATTTAAATGCTGAATAGGGGAAAAATTTGAAAGCTCGCCTGTAGGAAAAACATCATATGCAAACATAGGAACGCCACCACTCTCGCCACCACCATAAGTCGCTAACGTATATTCATTCCATACTGCCATTGGTTTATTTTGAAAAGAGGAGACAACAGCACTGGGGTATCTAGCTCCAGGTGCACCATCTGGAGTCGGAAGACCAGGATTTGCAAGCGTATAAGTTTGATTTTCGGGATAAGTTGTATTAATTCTACTATCAACGGTCCATTCTTCGCCATCAGGTCCAGACTGGGCAACCCCTAAAAAGCCTGCTGTTTCATCCATCGTCCCAAATTGTCTATATACAGCTACCCACCCAGCATTATCTCCATCATTATTTGCGTCATATGAGTAGGCTAAGGGACTCGTAGTCTCTAAAAACCCTCCATAACCATTTTTAGAACTATCAATTTTAAAGGAAGCGAAGCTTGATTCCCTAGAGTTTGTATGAGCAGAACTTCTCTCTTTAGCTTCACGCACGGGACTACTATCCTCAACTTGAAGCGGAGCAGTTGTAGCTTTTTCAGTTTTAGATTCATCAGCTACTAAAAAAGCAACCAAAGAAACGATAATGAATAACTTTATTTTCATATTATACCTCTTGTAACGTTGTAAATAAAAAAAATCTGTGCTCTATATAAAAAAATACTCTATTGCTGATGAGAAAAGCAAGTCATCAGAAAATTAAAACTCAATTCCCATTGAGACTTGATGCGTTGTTTTTAATAAGTCATAATCCACAAAAGCATAATCTACAACGGCTACCATCTTACCAAGCCTTAGCCTTAACCCAGCCCCGGCACTCAACCCTGCTGTATCATGACCGAGGTGACTACCTAAACGAGCGAAAGCAAGGTTTTGCCAACTATACTCCATACCCATCGTCCCGTAAACAGTATAATCATTTGGCTTGATGCCATCGATACTAATCTTCAAACTATGCTGAGGATGTTTTACAAAGACACTATTCGGACCAACAACTTCATTTTCAATACCAAGCCTAAATACTAGTGGCAATGGGAATTTCGTTGTTATCTTACTCACGCGCTCATCAACATCAATAGTATCTGGAACAGTAATATGTAAACTCTCACCGTTGTATTGTACTTCAGGACCAAAATTTGCAATGCTCATTCCGAGCATAACTCCGTAAATACCTGTGTCAAAATTAGAACCGATATCAAATGCCAGAGCTTGCATATCAGCTTCATAAATCACATCTCGAATATAATTTAATGAACCACCTACTTTTAATCGATCTGTCATTTTACGAGCGTATGTTGTTCTAAAAGCAGTAGACACTACTCTAAAATCTTCTCCAGTACCATCGGGGTAATATTCATTTGTTACAGCCATCGGACCACTATCTAAATAAAATAAATGAAGACCAACAAAATCAGAAGGGCCAACCTTCTTACCATAACTAAGCACACCATGCTGGATACCAGCGATGTAGTTCACACTTGAAAAATAAGCTTCGCTACGTTCAATAAATGCTGCACTAGCAGGATTATAAGGAATGCCAGCTATACCTCTTCCAGAAGCAACATGTGATCCGCCCATGCCAATGGCACGAGCAGATGTTTCTAATTTTAACCAGTTAGCCGTTGATGTCGCTACCTTTGTCACAACCTCTGGAATATCACGAAACTGACCAATAGAAAGAGAAACTGTAACGAAAAAAATCGCAAAAAACTTACTCATCGTATCACCGCAAACTTTCCAACCTTTTCTTCGCCTGCGCCCTTAATGTGAAAAACATACAAACCTGGAGCAACTTCTTGATTATTTACCGTGCGCATATCCCACCATGCATAACCGTTAGTTATGCTTTGATGCTCAAATTCAGATACTAACTCACCTGTTACTGTATAAATACTGATCATACATTGTGAAGGAAGATTGTTAAACTTGATTTTTCTATTGAATGTAGTTTCGTTGTGACCAGACCTAACTATATAAGGATTAGGAACAACGCCAACGTTCTTTAAGCTTGTTTGAGGCTGAACACCAGGGTAGACTTGAACAAAATTTCTATCCAAAATTGTGGTTCCCTTTGAGTTCTCAATGTATGTGTAGCCCTCAGGATTTGCCCACTGATCGGGATTTGAATAGTTCGTATCAACAACTGCATTAAATTGACCATCCCCTATGGGTTCATAGACTGTTTTATAAGGAGGCTCGACACCCATATCATACGCTACTATTGAGTAAGTATACTCGAGACCGTCCACAACATCAGCGTCTTCAAAAACGTATTGGAAACTATCTCCATCAACGACATAAGGCTCGTCTAAACGAATTAGGTCGAAACCAGTATCAGAACCAAGGCTAAACCAAGGGGAGTAGGGATCTTGACCTTTTATAGCGTGTCCACGAGAATTTTTTCCATCACAATTAAAACTATTTGAGTAGGTACAGTGAAGGGAATCTTCTTCAGCAGACAAATCGTATTGAGAATAAGGTTGCCATCCAACAAAGATACCATCTGCATCGTAAATCATATCGCTTGGCTTTCCCCAAGATTCTCCGCCATCGATACTTTTATAAATTTTATAACCTTCAAAGTCAGCATATCCAGTAACCACATCAGTAGATGATTCTGCATGATCATTCCAATATAGCTTTACTTTCCCCTGCTCTGTAACAGCATGAACCGTTGGTCTCGTTGGCGGTGTAAAACCCTGATAACGAGAGTTGTACATAACTTGAGCAAATTTAGCGTTATTAATTAAGTCTTCTTCGTTTTGACCAAAGATGATGCAAAAAGAAAATGGAACTTCTCTTCCAACAGGTAAATCAAAAGGACCACAACTTAGAATCAACACACAATCCAAACCATCAGGTTCTCTTAAAAAAGCAGGTTCTTCTTTCAGACCCTCTAATGAATCAAAATGAGGATTAAGCTCTGAACCTAGATCTGTACCTGGATTAGGCGTATGAAAATACCATTCATGCTCATCCGGCATTAAATTTGTCGTATCGCCTGTCATTATTTTATAAAGAATTTCTTCTTTATTTCTAGCCTGAGGACATCCTGGAGACCCAGCATTACAACCACTCGAATTACCTTCTGCCTGCGTAACACCCGGTCTACTATACCAATCAAACCAGTGCCAATCAGTCATTTTTAAAGGCTCGCCTGGAAAAATATCCGTAGTCCCATCCTGATCTAAATCTATTTCTGTAGTAGCTCGAGGAGAATCTAACATTTGAGTAGCAACAACGCCGTAACTATTACCAGGGCTAGGACTATCAGGATCCATGGCATAACCAGGAAGACCAGACAACCCGTCATAATCACCAATCATTGCAAGACTAACCGATAATCTTTCATCATTTAATTCAAAAAACTCATAATAATATTTCATAAAATCGTCATCATTAGTATGGAGTCCAGAATTATAGCCTCCTTTATCGCCCATCAATACATCTGCATCCATATAAAACCCCAACGACATATCCTTATAATCAAAACCTTTTCCACGATTCAACTTGGTTCCATCAGGCATAATCATACCCTCTCCACAAATTTGATTTCCCTCACTATCCAGTACAGGGACGCCATATTCATCCTTAGCGCACCAATCACCACTTTCATTTCGAACCTTAACAGTAACAAACATAATATCTTCGGCATAAGAGACACCATAAGAATGAGCAGTCGCCATAACCTTAAGACCCATAGGATAACCGGTTGTTTCGTACTCATTGTTTGTATTCACTACATTCCCACGATGCGCCCACCTATCATCAAATTCCATATATACATCCATATCTGACACAAAACGACCCGGGACTTCCTCCCAGCAATCGGGATCTTTTCTTGAGTTATCACACCCCGGTAAAAACGTATTATAATCTTGACTCCAAGACCCAGGCCAGAAGGACTCATTGGTAGCTGTTACGCTATTGAATCTCGTTGGCCAAGTACTTGAATAATCACTATGAGCTAAGAGAGGATATGTGTCTTCACTATCTGTTACATAGGTATCACCAAATAAATCACCGGCGGTTACATCTAGATTGTGCGTATTTGTCCTAGACATTGTACTGGCATGCCAATCAGTATTGTATGAAGGGTCATTCCTAGTAAACCATGATTCTGAAGCTGTAGCACCATAGTAAAACAAGTTATCATCTTTAGTCCACTCTTCTTGGTCACTGCCATAGTCATATAAATCAAATTGGTCTTCACGGCTTTTCAGTTTAGGCCTTAAAGCCCAAGGGTGAATGAATCCGATTCTAGCGGAAGAATTGTTTGGATCATTTTCACCAAGAGTGCTGATTATTATGTTACTATTATCTGTATCCTCAACCCACTGGTAAGCATCCGTTAAATCATCTATAGATGATTTTTTTGATATACTATCCGGATCCCACTTACCGAAATCATCTTCTGCATTAAAAAGGATACCTACATAATTAGTATCTCCATTTGCGTACCACGATTCGTAGGCACCTTGGGATTCCCAAATACTATAAATCACATTGCCTTCGGAATCGACAACTGACTCAAGCTGAGACCATTGAAACGCAGATGTCTTTTTATGCCCTGGAAGACCTGCTAAGAAAGCGACGGAGGGCAAATATGAATAATCTCCCCATAAACCAGCAGGTTGCTCATCCCAATTAATTAGATTGCCATAATTTGATATTCCATTATTGACTTTTCCTTGCAATAAATAACCAATGGCCCTGTCATTCATTGGATTTGTCGGAAAAGGGTGATCTCCTATACGCGCAGCAGCACTATTTCGATATGGGTCCACCACTTGATCACGCTCATATTTTTCAGACCCGGCGACAACCAAAGATGCGAAAATAAAAAGAGTAATTAAAAACATATTTTTCTTGAAAACATCAATCAAAATCAAACCTCACATTGAAATTAACTTCTCTAGGCTGAGAAGAGCGCCAAGGACGATCATAATATGCGCTGGATAAATAGTGCTCTGAATCAGCCAACCCAACCCTATCTGTATAGTAGGCGCCAGGGTCATCAGCTTTCCCAGTCAATGGCCAGACATCTACTTCGTTTCTTATATCTAAAAAATTATAAACACTCAAACCAAGACTTACCCTATGATTCATAATGGAAACATATTTACTAAAATTTAAATTTGCATTTTTAAAAGCAGGTCCTCTATTAGTATTTATATTCCTCTCATCAGGTTTCGGATCTTTTCCTGCAAATATATAAGGAGTATAAGGACCTCCACTTTGGTAAAAGGCAGTTACAGCTGCATTGATACCGAATGGCAACCCAGTATAAAACCAGAATGTTAGATCATGGGGCCTATCATAAAACTGCAATGACTCTTGACTCGGAGCATCTACGTATTGACCACTAACATTTGCCCAAGGGTATTCACTGTTATTCTTTGCTATCGAATACGTATACTGCAACTGCGAGCCAAATGCACGCCCTCTAAACTTCAATGTTAAATCTATACCCTTTGCACTACCATAATCTCCATTTTCACTAATATTATAAGAATAAACACCAGAACGCTGGAACGTATTTTTAGTCAACTGATCCATGTTTTTCACCCAAGTCATTAGAGAATAAGACCAATTTTGCCCAACTTGCACGTTAAAACCAGCTGAGTAAGACTGGGTTCTTTGTGCATTCATCGTTGCGTTACCAACCTCACCATTACCTTCTTCAAATAATTCTTCAGGGTCTTCCATCCTATTCGTATTTAAATAGATATTCTGATATTTTGGAGTTTGATAATAAAGGCCGTAATTAAAAGTAAATGTCGACTTATCTGTGATAACATGACTGAAACCTATTCGCGGACTTATCTTATAGAACCAATCTGCACTTTTGAGTATCACTTTTTGTCTTGGCAACCCTGCCAAGGTACTTACTTCTTCATTACTGTCCCATATATCATTATCATTCAAATCAGAAAAATACCATGGCGTACCCGGAGTATACTTTCCTGTAGTATCGGCCCATATTTGAGTATTATAGTTTACGGCATCTATGCGTATACCATAATTAATCACCATCCATGGAACCTCAAAAGTATTTTGCATGTAAGCTGAAAACTCTTCTGGCTCTCTGTAGTTATCCCACCTGCCATTTTCATTAGAGTCAGAATAGTCTTCTCCCTCATCCCACTTACCATTATTTTCACCTATATCTGGGTTAACGTAGCCGCTATCAATAGGTAATAATCCATCTGGCCCAGTATCTTGCCAATACTCTGCAAAAGTTTGCCTAGAAGCTGCTTGACCAAGCCAAGGACTAATAATTTCATAAAAATTCAGTCTATGATATTTATAGTCGAATCCCCAACGTGCTTTCCACTTATCAGATATCTGAGATGTAAGATCGATTCGAACCTCATCAGTAACAGCTCTGGAATCTGCATAAAAATTATCGTGCCCACCAAAAGCTCTTCCTTCTTCCCAAACATCACCTTGTGGCGTTGGCATGTAATAATAAATGTTTTCAGGATCCCATGGTGTATTAACAGGTGCTCTGGAGTTCCCTGGAATGTTTTCAAATTGCAGTCTAATACTATTATAATCAAGAAATGGCTCATAATCTTCATACATCTCAGGCTCAAGCCAATAACTATCATCTCTATATTCTAGCTCTTTAACGAGTTCTGGGCCATCCCAAGACCCATCGTTATCCCAATCAGTAAAACTCTCACCCACATCCCAGACGCCATTACCATTAGAATCATCGAATTTTTCTGCAGACTCCCAATTCCACATGCCCGGAGTTGCACCTACATGCCAACCGCTTATATCATCTCTATTAGTGTATCTAACCGTATCTCCATCCTCGCCAATTCTGTAAGGGACCACATTAGAATTTTCCGGATCTGAAATATCTTTGTTCCCAGCTGCATGCCGCCATTCAAACCAATTCGGAAAACCATCGTTATCATTGTCTCTCCAGCGAACTCCCTGAAACTGATCTTGAATGAAACGAGCAAAACGGACTGTATAAAAAGTTTTTGGGGTCAGAGAGTGATTTATTTCAAAATTCACCCTATAAGTATCACGAAACAATTCATTTCTACCCTCATCCCAATAAAGATATCTAGCATTAAAAGCTTGCAAATGGTTTGCAACTCTCCAATAACTGAGATGAAATCTTAATTTACCAGAGTATTTATAGCTTAATTTTGTAAAGATATCAGTAGTCTTATCAAAACCAAATCCTCTAAAACCTGATATATTATCCCACGGATTTACTAAATTCGCTTTATTTAATGCTAAAGTATCGAGCAGTAAATCTTGATCCTCACCTAAATAAACACGATCATCAAATTCATACACACTATAGCTTTCTTCTGTTGTGTGTTGACCACTGAACCAAAACCTTAATTTCGGGATCCCCAGTACTGGGCCACCAATACCAAAATTGTAATCATTCAAACCCCTTAGCTTATCAAAGTTTTCAGTATCTTTTGTTTTACCGCGAAGCTCATTCAAAAAAGCACCAACCAAACTAGTCTCATATTCAAAATGGTATTCAATGTTTTCACCCCCAGATGAGGTGTGCCAATTTGAAACCGCAGACATTGCATCACCATATTCTGCATTGAAACCGCCTGGTTGCCAATCAAATTCATTGATTGCAAATAAGTTCAACCTTGTACCAGAACCAATACCACCAAAAATTGGATTTCTTATATACATACCATCAATCATGTAAGCGATTTCTCCAGACCTACCACCTCGAACATGAACTTCTTCAAGGCCTCTTTCCTCCTGGTTAGGAATGCCCCTAGTTTTACTCTCAACTTTTACAACGCCAGATTGAAGAGAATAGAGCTCAGACATATCTCGAATAGGCAACGACTGAATGGCTTCTTTATCCACCGTGATTTTTTTCGATGTACTTCCTCTCTCAACCAAGGGCCTAGTGCCTAAAACTTCTACCTCGTCACCCTCAACGGCTGCGACTGGCAAAGTTGGATTTAGCCAAACCGTTTGGTCCATCACAACATGAATTTCTTTATATGTTTTCTTTTGATAACCCACCATTTGAACGACGACATCGTACTTTCCAACTGGTATATTTAGAATAATAAAATTACCATTTACATCAGCTGCTGCACCAACGCCCAAACCAGGAAGATAAATAGTCGCCCCCGGCAACTCCATCGAATCCTCATCAGAGACTTTACCTCGAATGGTTCCGTCTGTACCAGCAATAACAAAACCAGAAAAATAGATAAGAGCTAATAATAAAAGTCTAATAATCATTCATCCATCTCACGCATATCAATCGTATGAAAACCGCTCTGATTACTTATTTTAAAGGCGTCATAATTAAAATCAGGCAGGTCTTTAAAATTCTCTTTTTTGACTAATCGAGCGGGATTATATATTTGTCTAAAAACGTTGCCAGATTTATTCACATTAATTTCAGCTAGCTCAATTCTCGAAAATCCCGACCATGTTTGCCCATTCTCATCCACCTCACCGGAAGAAAATGAGTCAGCATATGGACTTTCTGTCCAACGAATGTAGAGATCGCTTTTTACTATACCATGGTCTTTTGCAAGCCAGGTGTAAACTTTTTGACCATATTCAACACCAGAACCCATCATAGTCATATTCGTTGTAGTTGTAATTTTAAAACAATCAACAAATGTCGTATCTACTTGAGGGCAATCTTCTTCAGAATCAGCTATTGATTCATCCCGAATGCAGCTATATGAGCCATTGTTATATATTGCTTTAATTTTAGCTGCTGGAACTGTTATTTCAGCTTTCTCAACCTCAAATGACTTCTCCATTAGATACACAGCTATTTCAGTCGTGTCATAATAGGCGGTATCTACATGCTCACCATCTCGAAATAGACCATTATAGGAATATAAATAAATATCTTTTTCTAATTGTGTTTTGTGCCAGAAACCTTGATTGACTTGAGATTCACTCCAATAAAACCCTAGTGGCAAAAAATAACTCTTATATAAATGCTGATTTATATGCTGGTCTTTTGAAAAAATTTGATAATCATAATCGACTCTTAATCCATCATCCCCTATACGATTAGATAGGAACTCGGTTTTTGTTACATAGAAATCTCCAGGCTGCTGAGAACTATCATCAATGTAGCCGACTACATCATTTGTATATAGAGTCACCAGAGAATCAATATCTCCGACTTCTTTTCTTTTTATGTCAACAAATGAAACAGTCTCTATGATGTTCTGATAAAGATTTCCCCACCTATTTGTAACACTATCACCGATGCTTATGCTGAGCAGCAACTTCGGATTATCTGAATCTGTCCAATCTACTAAAATATTATTGGGCACGGAGCCAATTTTATATAAATACTTTTCCGCATTGCCATCGCCATCAGCATCCATGACAGTATAATCTTCAATATCATCATACTGACCATTTCCTTTATCAGTTATTTCTGCGGCATCCCACCCATTGTTACAGTTCCTGTCTTCATAAGGTTCTCCAATATCATAAACCCCATTTTCGTTAACGTCATAATAGGTTTCAGCTGGGTCTAAGATATCATTTCCTCTATCAATGAATTCATAGATAATATCATCCAAATTGCCGTCACCATTGTAATCAAAATTATCGTTATTTTCGAAAAATATGTCCTTCATATCCCCGTCATTATTATAGTCAGCAACTCCAAGCTCAGCCTGATCCCACTGGTTATTATCATTACAGTCAGTATTAATCCTAAATATTAAAGAATCAACATGCATTTGGGTTCTTGTAAACTCGAAATTATTGGTAAAGACGATTAAATCATCTTTTATAAACGAATAGCTTGTGTCCTGCCACTCTGAAGTATCAACAAACATAAAGCCCATATCGATCAAAGGTGTATCAACAACTGCCCAATAAGACTTAACATCAAAAGTATCTGCATAATACAACATTGTATCCTCTTGAACCCAACCTGAGTTTCTTAACCTGTACCTCTGAAGCGATGGTTCTGCCTCTAAATCCCATTCAATAGACTCCAAATTTTTAAATTGTGAAGATACTAAGGAAATTGAGTCTTGAACTATTTTACCAATATCCGAAGTAATCGTGTCTGACGCAATTACTAAAGTATCAATAGGATTACGAATTAAAAATTGCCCTGAATCAGGAGAGATATCGAGTAAATAGTCTGGGAAATTTTTCATCGTCATATAATCAGGAGGGTATGGATAGGACGATAAAAATTTATCATAGGAAGTACTAAATTTAGATTTAGAGTATTTTAAATACTTCGCATCATACGAGTTATCAAAGTTATAAAAATAATCGTCAATAGATCCCGTACTGCCATCCCCAACAGACTGACTCTGCAATGTGTTTCTGTAAGTTTCTAATTCGGAATCTTCATCGTTTTTTGGCTCTTCACAATTTTGAAAAATTAAAACGACGGACAAAAATACTAAAAATTTATATAGATTTTTATTATTCAACATTTTATACTAAAAATATAAACAACAATCGTCGTTTAATTAAAAGATAATCTAATTACGATTGTTTAGAAAATTATTATCTTAAAAAAGAATATAGAATATATTTAATAAGGTAGAAAAAATCAGCTATAATATTAAAAATATTAAGCCGACTTCTTCTGAGTCTCTTTTAGGCCTGACGAGCCTAGAATTCCCGATACAAAATCTTCGCTTATAATAATTTTTTCAGGTTTATTCATGTCAGGGACTTCGTACATCAGATCCATTAAACTTTCCTCGAGAACAGCCCTTAAAGATCTTGCACCTGAATTACGTTTTTGTGCTAACTCAACAATTTTTTTTAGTGCAGACTTCTCAAAGATTAATTTTACATCCTCCATCTGAAATAGTTTTTTATACTGATTTATCAGAGCATTTTTAGGTTTTGTCAAAATTTTCAACATTTCGGAATCAGATAAATTACTCATAGTTGAAACCACTGGTAACCTGCCAATAAGCTCAGGAATAATTCCAAATTCAACAAGGTCTCGCTGTCTAACATATTTAAATATATTATAAATATCAGAAATATTCGAGCCGTCCTTAATATTTTCATTTTTAATAGAATTAAAACCCAGTTCTCCTTTCCCAGTACGCTTTTGAATAATGTCTTCAAGGCCAGAAAAAGAACCTCCGCAAATAAATAAAATATTTGAAGTGTCTATTGATATTAAACTTTGCTCGGGGTGCTTGCGGCCTCCCTTTGGCGGAACGTTGCTTATAGTCCCCTCGATTATTTTGAGTAGGGCTTGTTGAACGCCTTCTCCGCTAACATCGCGAGTAATCGAAGTACTTGCAGATTTTCTGCCAACTTTATCAATCTCATCAATATAAACAATTCCCTTCTCGGCAGCACTAACATTGTAGTTAGACACTTGGAGCAACCTAACCAAAATATTTTCAACATCTTCTCCCACATACCCAGCTTCTGTAAAAGTAGTTGCATCGGCTATCGCGAATGGTACAGAGAGGAAACGGGCTAACGTTTGAGCTATCAAAGTTTTACCAGTCCCTGTTGGACCTATGAGCAAAATATTACTTTTATCTAATTCAACGTCAGATTCATAAGACTGATTAATTATACGCTTGTAATGGTTATATACGGCTACGGAGATTGTCTTCTTAGCATAATCTTGACCAACAACGTAAGAGTCTAAAAAATCTTTTATTTTTGAAGGTTTTTGTAAAGTAACCTTAAAACTTTCTTTAGGCTTCTCTTCTTCAGACAGGTTCAATTCTAGATTGCTATTCTTTGTTGGTCTATTCGTCATTTATTTTCTAGCAGATAATACCAAATCAATTAAACCGTATTTTTTTGCTTCGTTAGCTGACATAAAATTATCTCTATCTGTATCTTCCTCAATCTTTTTTAATGATTGTCCTGTATTTTTAGATAATAGTTTATTAAGCTGAGTTTTCATTCTAAGAATTTCATCTGCTTGAATCCTGATATCAACAGCTTGTCCTTGCGCACCACCCATTGGCTGGTGAATCATAATTCTACTATTTGGGAGAGCCGATCTTTTCCCCTTCGCACCACCAGCAAGGAGGAATGCGCCCATACTAGCAGCTTGCCCCATACAAATTGTAGCCACATCAGGCTTAATGTATTGCATAGTATCATAGATCCCAAAACCAGAGGTTATAATTCCACCGGGTGAATTAATATAAAGATAGATATCTTTTTCAGAATCTTCTGATTCTAGAAAAAGAAGCTGCGCAATTACAAGAGAAGACATCGTGTCATCTATCGGGGTACCAAGGAATATAATTCTTTCTTTAAGCAGTCTTGAATAAATATCAAATGCTCTTTCAGATCGACCAGTTTGTTCTACTACGATAGGTACTAACTGATTAATACTATTTTTATCTATGCTCATTGGCCTTCTCCACGAATATCCTTTGTATTTACTTCAACTTCTTTAATTTTTGCAAATTGAGTTAAATACTCTAATATCTTTTTTTCAGTTAGATCATCTTCAATTCGCTGTCTATTACTAGGTTTTTTATAAAACCTTCGAATTTCCTTTTCAGATTGCGGAGTACGAGAAATTAAGCTTTCCACCTCAGCATCTATATCCGATTTACTGAAACTTAACTGCTCTTGGTCTATCAGTTTTTTACGGATTAAGTACCATTTTAAATTTCTTTCAGCAGAAGGCCTGTATGTTTCAAGAACTTTCTGTTCATCAATCTTTTCACCATTATTTTGTTTTTTTACATCTTCCAGAATATTATTTAGATAGTTGTTTACCATACTAGGAGGCGTTTCAAATCCTATTTTATCTATCAAAGCATCTGAAATTTCTTTCTCAAAACTTTGACGAGATCTTTCAGCAAAATTTTCATTAATTTTTTCAAGTACGTCATTATTTAATTCATCTAACGATTTCAATTCAGGATTTACCATTTTGACAAAATCATCGTTAAGCTCTGGCAATACTTCTCTTTCTACTTTAACGACAGTTAATTCATATGGGTTTTTGATTGTTTTGTCTTCATTATCTGGTAGATCTAGCTTTGATGACTCACCAGGCTTAAGACCAATTAATTTGTTTGTTTGGTCATCAGTAAAAGAGCCATCTCCAACTTTTAACATTTGCTTTTCAAATTTTTTACCAATAATTGCGACACCAGACTCATCTAATTTTTGAAGATCGCACAAAATAAAATCTTTCTCTTGAGCACCATCTTCTACTGTTTCAATGCGAGCATGAGACCTTCGAAGTTGATTAATGCCATCAGTGATATCTTGCTCATCAGGAATAAATTTATTTTTCTGAACTTTAAACATATTATTTTTGAATTTGGGAAACTTAAAATCTGGTTCAACCTCGAATTTTGCAGTAAATGAAAAATGCTCACCTAACTGGAATTGAACATCCCTTATTTCTGCTTGATTTACTGGCACGATTTTTTCTTCCTGCAGGGCCAATAAATAATATTTATGAATATTATCATCCATGAACTGAGCCTCAATATTTGGCTGGAATTGTTGCATTAGCCTATCACGAGGAATTTTCCCAGGCCTAAAGCCAGGAAGCTTTACCTTTTTACTAAATTTTTTAATAGTAGATTCAAAGTCCGGCTCTATTGTAGTCCATGGAACGTCAAGCTCTACTTCTTTTGTATAATCATTTATATTTTTTACGTTTATCTTCAATTTATTTCCTTTTCTAAGGCGAGGAATTTATGCAAGCATTTACAAGTATACCACATAGTTAATAATAATTTAAACCACTTTAAAACAAAAATTACTTTTTTGAATCAATAGAATTTTGGATTTTTTCATTCCACTTTGTCCATCTTTCCTTTTCTACAGACCTCTTTGGAGTACCTTCAAAACTTTTCGTTCCATCAGCATACCACTCTATCCATTTACCAATAGCCAGACCTTCTTCAACTTCACCTTCAATACTTTTTTGTCCATCGGAATACCACTCCGTCCATTTACCTGTTAGCACTCCACTTTCCCAATTTGCTTCTTGCTTTGAATTGTTATTAGCATACCACTCAGTCCATTCCCCACTAGGAAGACCTTCTTCATAGGATTCAACTGATTTTTTTTCACCATTAACAAAATACTCTGTCCAAGAACCAATCTTAGCCCCCTCTAAATACTCGCCTTCTTTTTTCTCTTGCCCGCTTTCATACCATTCCGTATACTTGCCGTTTAGGCTTCCGCTTGACCAGTTATATTCTTTTTTATTTGCTCCTGATTCGAACCATTCACTCCAAGTTCCTTCTTCTTTTCCATTTACATATGACTGAGATAATTTTTCATTGCCATTCTCAAACCAAAGATTCCAAGTGCCACTGCCTTTACCTAGTTTACCTTCACCGCCTGACTCGTAAATAACCTGTACTCTTTTTTCACCATTCGAATACCACTCTGTCCATTCTCTATCAATAACGTCATATTGATCTTTTTTTGGATCAAAGTCATTCAGTGCCGATACAGCAATCAGGTTTGATAGCAAACCATTCTCGTACCTACCTTCTAATTGTTTGTTCGCCTCAGAATCTCTGAATGTCCATTTCCCAGATCTTTGACCTTTATCAAATACTCCCGAACTATCAAGCATCCCTTCTCGACTCCACCAAACCCAAGTATTATCTTCTCGATTATTTTTAAAAAAACCTTCGCTCGATTTTTGTTGATCATCGAACCAAAGTATAAATGCAGATTCACTTTCTTTTTTATTTAGCTCATAAGAGCGCCACCCCCAAGGATACCAATTTGTCCACTTACCAGATTTTTCACCATCTATATAATCACCCTCAACCTTAATTTGACCATTATCATACCATAAAAGCCATTTACCATTTTTTTTATTGTTTTTATAGGATTCTTTTAACTTTGTTTGCCCATTGCTATGCCATTCAACCCATTGGCCATCTTTTTCGCCGTTGATATAGTTCCCAGTTTCTTTAAGTTGCCCATTGGGGTGCCAATAATTCCAAATTCCATCATTTAAAAAAGCTAGGCCAGAGCTATCGCTACTTACAGGATTCCCTTCCTCTCTTTTTTGCCCGTTTGGATACCAGTAAACCCAAAGACCATCGGGCTTACCATTTAAAAAGTTACCTTCGACCATTAGTTGGCCATTCTGATACCACTCTGTCCATGTCCCATCATGGATACCTTCTTTATAAGTTCTCTCAAACTCTAGCTGGCCATTGGGATACCACTGTTTATGAACGCCATTTTTAATTCCTAATTGATATTCAATTTCCTTTTCAGGTTGACCGGTCTCATACCAATTGTTCCATTTTGCATCAGGCTTACCATCGACATAATTATATTCTAGTTTATTAATCCCACTTGCCCAAACATCCTTTACATTACCAGTAAAACTAGTATCTTGGTCTGGAGCATACATCAACCCGTTTCTATCGAAGAGGTCTTCATATTTTATAATCTGATCATCTTGAGCAAACGCTAAAGCATAAAATACTAGAAACAGATAAAATCGGGATGTATTCATTTAAATGCGAAGCCGTTTTTAAAGAGGCTTGACCAAATAAACCTGAATATTTGTTCCACCACTACTACTTGATACGACAGTAAATCCCTCTTTGATATAATCATCTACAGCATCAACAAGCTCTAAACCACAACTAACAGTTGTGGTAATCATCACGTTGTTTTCCCCTTCGAAAATATCTAAATGTTCAATAATTTTACGTTCACCCATTCATTTACTCCAATTGTTAACAATAATTTCTGTTTAACTATACAAATTAATTTTTTTCTTAACCACAATTTTCATTGAGGACTCATTTTTTACTAAACTCATTCGAAATAACCATTTTAATAGAAAAAAGTACTATTACAGACCCTATTATAAAATTGATATCTATTATCTCATCAAAAAAAAATATACCAATAATTGTCGCAAATAATACTTGGACATAGCTAATTGGAGCCGCCTTTGTAGCTGGCAATTCTTTATATCCATAGGTTAAAAATAATTGTCCGAGTTGAGTAAAAATACCCACCAGAATCAAATATGACCACTCTTTTATTGAGGGAGTATTCCAATTTGAAAAAATAAAAGGAAGGAATACTGGAACAGTAAAAAGGGGGAAGAAGAACATTACCACTAAGGGATGTTCATTTAAATTAGTAGCTTTTTTAACTAGAACATAAGCTAGACCTGTCAAAATGCTTCCGCTTACTGCTAAAATTAAACTCATAATATCTATTGAGTTTTGCGATACAATTGGGAAGTCCAATAAGCAGTAGACACCAAAAAATCCTGAGCATAAACCAATAATTATATTTTTAGTTATTGGCTCTGAAAGTAATAAAACAGCAAAAACTGCAGTAAATAAAGGATATAAGTATTGAATCACAGTCGCCTCAGATAGAGGGAAACGGTTAATTGATTCATAAACTAGAAAAAGTGCAACTGTTCCTGCAAGGCCTCTAGCTGCAAGTAATTTTTTGTGTTTCCCGAATGGTTTTATTTTTTTGCGATATATAAAAATCCACGTAAGTGCTAATGTAAAAAGCCCCCTCACAAAAACAATCTGGATTGTAGGAAGAGTTTCTCCAGCCAACTTAACAAAGACTGTCATCATACAGAAACTTGCTGCACTTAGAACCATAAATATAAATCCAGTTGATACTAGTGAATTATCTACGATTTGATTGAGTAAGTTTCTCTTCAAAAAACTTGCTTCAGGTAAATACGGACAATCTTCAATTTAATTTAGAATGTTTTTCCCATGCCAAAAACCCTCCTTGAATGGTGACAGCTTGAAAATTATTTTTTTTCAAAAATGCGGTTGCCAGCTTTGATCTTCTTCCTGTCTTACAATAAACAATAATTTTTTTATCTTTGTAATACTCCAGCATTGTTAGTTTTTTCCCCAATTGGTTTACTGGAATCAAGAGAGAGTTTTTTATACTGCCATCATAGTTAAACTCATTCTGAGTTCTCACATCTAAAAAAAGGACAGCTTCATCATTTAAATATTTAATGGCTTGTTCTACCTTTATATTATTTTCCTCTTTGCATCCAGCTAAAAGAAAAAAAACTAAACAATAAAAACTTTTCTTGATCATAATAATCTAACCCTAACCAAATACATCCAAAAATAAACCTAGACCTAATCCAGATAAAATGATACCTAACGGTATAATCCAAGATTGTCCGCCCATTTCTTCAATTAAATCTTTTTCTGATTTGTCACTCACAATGAAAACGCCGTTTTTAACAAATTCAATAGCAGCCGTAGCTCTTTTTGAATTATTTATTTCTTTTTGTAGTAAAGGCCTAGCATGGCCTAAAACATAAATACTATCATTAGGCTCTAAGTAAGTCACTCTACAGCGCATCCTCCTTTTCCCTCCAAAAAGCCCTCTAAACCTAATTCTATTTTTATTACAATAATTTCGAACATTTAATGGCAATTTTTCTGAAAAAAATAAAGCTGTTTCATATTGACTGTCACGCCTTACGTCATCCATATTTGCGCCTCTTAATTGTACTAATACTGAGCCAGACTCATCGCTAATAAAAAAAGGCACGTGGTCCTTAGCTTTGTGCCTTGTAATCCATTTACCATGCTTACCTCTTTTTACTCGCTCTTCAATATGCACACGCCAGAAGACACACTTTTTTTTATCAAAAGGGTCCTCCAATATTTTATTATTAACTTCAATTTTTCCTTTTAACTCAGCTAGACCCATAGCAACTGATCTCATTTTAGATGTAGGAATGTTTTCAATCAGCCTTTTCAATTTTAAATTCTTGAGACTGACATAAAACATATATAGCCCACCTAAAAGTAAAACAACCCCAAAAAGCCTCTCATCTTTTGGAAAAGAGCCGATACTACTACTGTAATGAAAAAAGTTATTTTGGACTTGATAGCAAGGAAAAATAAAATTAAAAGCTACGCTCGTAACTAAATAATTTATTAATAAGGTACTCTTTGTATCCACCAGAATGTTTCTAATTATTTTTAAAATTAAAGTTTTAAGTTTTTAAATTTAAGGCATATTTTTATTACAATTGATTCTCTTTAAAGACAGCAAACTAAATCTTAAAGCCCTTAAACTATTCTTTATGCTCAACATTTTAAGAAATAAAACTTTTTTACTATTTTTTCTAGGCAACATCATATCTTTAATTGGATTTGGTTTTAACCTCATTGCATTTAGTTGGCTTGTTCTTGAAGAAACGGGGTCTGAATTTGCACTTGGGAAAATCATGGCTGCGGCAACAACGCCGGGCTTAATTCTTGCCCTATTTGCTGGCGTTATAATTGATAAAGTTAATCGAAAATGGCTCTTAGTAATCCTAGATATTTTTAGAGTATTCGTCCTTGCAGTTTTCATCTACAACTTTAAAGTCGACGGTTTCAATTTATTGGTACTTTATCCTGTGATGATGTTAATGGGTTTGGGTAACTCACTTTTTTGGCCAACGGCTCAGGCATTTGTCCAAGAGTTGGTAGATGAAAAAGATTATTTCCCAGCCAATGCATTATTATCCGCTAGCTATCAAGTAGGTTCGTTAATTGGTGCCAGCGCAGGCGGATTTATAGTTCATATTTATGGCCCTATAGCTGCTTTATATTTTAATGCTATGGCCTATTTTATTTCAGCTATCTTTATTTCTCTCGCTCCCTTTAAAAATGATAAGCCAAGAGAAAACTCTGAAAACATATCAACTGCACTATCAAAAGGATTTTTATTTTTGAAAGATAAATCGGGGGTCCTTTTTCTGGGAATCACGACGATTATGTCTGATGTAGCAATTTGGGGTGCACTAAGCGTTCTAACAATTACAATGTCGAAAGAAATCTTTAACAAGGGCAGTTGGGGTTATGGTCTAATGGATGGTATGTATGGCTTTGGAGCATTGATATCAACAATTGTAGTAGCAATAATTACCAAAAAATTTGGACGGAGAAAATCTTTAATTTGGTGTTATAGCATAGCCGGATTATGCTGCTTCATATCACCTTTTTCACCAACAATTTATATTGCTGGGATTGCTTACCTTTTTATGGGTCTTCATAACAATTCTGCAAGAATAATTGTAAGAACTCTTTTTATGGAAATAATACCAAACAATATAATGGGCAGAGTACAAACTATTTTTGGCGTTTACACAAGAGTGATGATGCTGACTAGTGTATTAATAGCAGGATGGGTCACTGAAAACTTAAATCCTCACATAGGCATGAACTTTGCTAGCGTCCACTATCTTATTGCCCTGATAGGGATAATTGTAATAAGTAAAATTTCAAATTTTAGAAAAGAAATATTTAAAGTAAAAAATCATGCCTGAGCTTCCAGAAGTACAAACAGTAGCAAATCATATTAAACCCTTCGTAATCGGAAAATATGTATTATCTATAGATCCAATTTGGGGGAAAGTCTTAGATAATTTTCATCAAGGAGACATTAAAGGTAGAAATAAGATTTTAGATGTCACAAGGAGAGCAAAGTTTATCGTCATCAACTTTGAAAATTTTTTAATCGCCGTGCATCTTAGAATGACTGGCAAACTTTATGTTTTAGAAGGAAATGATATACCAAAGCATACTAGTGCGATAATGGAATTTGAAAGCGGCGAAAAATTAATTTTTGAAGATACGAGAAAGTTTGGGAGGATCTATAAATACGATGATCTTAAATTAATAAATGAAAAACATGGTCCTGAGCCTCTTGAAGATGATTTCACTGGTGATTGGCTCCTAACCAACTTAAAAAGCAAGAAAAGAAATATAAAAGCTCTTTTATTAGACCAATCATTCCTTTCGGGACTTGGAAATATTTACGTTGATGAAAGTCTATGGGCTAGTAACATTCATCCAAATTCAATTTCATGCTATATTCCAAAAAAAAAAATTATTCTTCTTCACAAAAACATACGTGAAATATTAAGAGAATCTATTAAGCAGCTTGGAACGACCTTCATAAGTTTCACATTCTTAAATGGGCAGTCAGGAAACTATTCTAATGAACTAAAAATATTTGGGAAACAAGGCGAGTCTTGCATGAAATGCTCAAATACTATTGAAAAAATTAAAGTAGCTGGTAGAGGAACTCATGTGTGTCGTAAATGCCAAAAAACACACACTAATTAAACCACATTTTCAGGCGTAATGCATACACAAGACAATCAATATCAAAAAACTATTTAATTTTAATTAACTAGATAATATACATAAGAATAAGGTTTTAATTTCAATCTAAAAGAATTGTTATTACAAAGAACTTCCTCTTCATTCATTATATTTGAAGCAATTTTACAATTTCTAGTAAGTGTTATATCCTCAATTTGAGTTTTCGGCCCATTATTTATGGCTATAATGATTTTTTCATCAAAATATGATTTCAAGGTAATGAAGACAGGGCCTTCACTTTTAATAATTGTTTGATCACCTAAAGCTAAACTAGGGTGTGTAACCCTTGCATTGTTAATAATTTTGAAATGGTTAAATAGATTTTTCTCATTTTCATTTAAATTAAAATTCATTGGTCTTCTATTACCCGGATCCTGTTCACCAATCATTCCAATTTCTTCTCCATAATATATAATTGGGACTCCAGGCTGTGAAGAGTTAAATGCATGGAAATTAGCCAGTTTCATATATGTAGATAAATTTTGAATCTTTTTTACAGGGCTATTAAATGCCCTAGATATACCGTCCTCATCAAAAGAAATCTGCCCGTCAGCATATGAAGAGAACCTAAGCTGGTCGTGACTACTAGTAATATTTCCCATTAAATGAATAGGCCCAAAAAATTTTGAGTTTTTATAAATGGTCTTATCAATATCTTTAAAATCAGTATTTGATGAGCTAAACAAGGATCGCACATTAAAATAAATACTAAAGTTAAACTGCGCATTGAGCTCTAAAGGGTTTACATAGGCTCCAATTAATTCATCTGAACCAAAAGTTTCACCAATTTGATAAAAATCTTTTTCAGGAAAATTAAGCTTAATTTGCTCAGTTAATTTTCTCCAAAAAGCATGAGGGACATGTTTAACTGCATCTTGCCTAAAGCCATCAATATCATATTTATTTATCCACCAAATCGCGTCACTAGAGACTTGGCTAATTGCCTCTAAAGAATTTGAAAAATCAAAAGAAGGTAGGAATTTATCGAACCATGTTGTTAACATTGTTTCTCCATCCCAGAGCCTAATATTTGGCGCTCCATCAGGTAAATAAAAATCACCAAACCATTCTTTATTATTCTGAAAATAAATGTGGTTTTGGTGAACATGATTAGATACAAAGTCTAATAAAACTTTAACACTATCACCATGAGCATTTTCTACCATTTTAATAAATTCATCTTCAGTACCAAATCGATGATCAATCTTCCTAGAATCAATCGGCCAATATCCATGATAACCAGAAAAACTTCGGTTAGGTTCTACATATTCAATGTAGCTTGAATCTGGTTGCTGCTGAATTGGAGAAATCCAAAGCGAATTAATTCCAAGGTCTTTAAAATAACCCTCTTCTATCTTCTTAGATATTCCTTGAATATCTCCACCATGAAAGTTTGCCAGTTCATGCAATCTAGGATCAGTTATTTTTTTATTGTTTTGCTCATTACCATCAAAAAATCGATCAACCAATACATTATAAATAATAGTAAAATACCATGAATCTTTTCTCACACCTAGAGGAGAACTGGAGGATATTATTGTTCTATTTTCATCAGTGTAACTGCCATTAGAGTTTTCAACGTAGACTCTAACAGTACCATCAGAAAAATCGGAGGTGTTGACAATAATTTCATCTAAAGCTGAGATTCTAATCAAACTATCAGGCTGTTGAACATTATTAAATAAGACAATATAATTATCAGGATTAGTAATTTTATTATTCTCTACATACTCAAAAGACAATTCATTGTTTATGGCCTTCTTTTTTAAAACTTGAGTTGAATATCCTTGATTTTTTTTTCTCAAGTCGATCATTGAATTCCAACCTCCAATATTATTAGAAACAGTATTATCGTTTAATGGATCTAAAATTTCATTGCCGTTAACAATGTATTTATATTCATATTTTTGCGGTTCCAAATTTATTTCTAAAATAAAAAGCTCTTTATTTACCCTTTCCATTTTTAGAGAGTTCCTAGACCAATCGTTAAAAGAGCCCATAATAAAAACGTCCTGTCGCTCTGAGGATTTAAAAATAAATTTATGTTTGACCATTGGTAAATATCTTACAACTATATCAACTTTATTTTTATCTATTAAAAGTCTTACTACTTCAAATGCTTGATCAGTGTTTGCACCATCAATCGTTAAAATATTATTACTAAGCTTGTGATTATTTTCATTCCGAAATGCTATGATTTTCTTACTTCCATCTAAATACTTAGATAGATCGAAACTCCTGGATGTGCCATTTTTTACATGGAATTCAGGAAATGTATAAAATTGAACAGGTTTATTATCTCCACATGAAACACAAATAAGCGCAAGGAGTGTGAACAATATCTTAAAAAAGATAAATTTCATAAATTGGCTCATCCTCATATATTAAATTTTAAACCTATTTACTTACGGCAGTCTTTTTAGAACAATTCCAGATAAAAATGGCAGTATTAATTCTTTGTTTACTGTTTTTAAGCCACCTAAATCAAGGTTTTTTTCATCCAATAATACTATCCAATCTCCAGGTGGAAGCTGAACTGTTTTACTTTCTTTCACATCTCCATTAAAAAAAATAGCTAAATCCTCATCTGGAAAATATCCAATACTTGTATTGCTTATCACATCAAATAAAGCATTTTCAACATTCTGAGAACTCAAGACTGGAAACTCTTTTCGTAACTTAATCAAGTTTTTATAATAATTAACCAAATCAGCATTTATTGAAAGCTCACTCCAATTAACCCAGTTTGTTGCATTATCTTTATTATATGGATTACGATCCATTTTACCAATATTTACATCGTTTGAAGATGCAGATGCGATAACCTGTGAATGAGCCCATTCTTGGCCTTGATGAATAATTGGCACACCCTTTGATAATAAAAGGAACATTGCACCTAGCTTATTTATTTTAAGTTGTAATTCATTTAGTTTTATATGCTTCATTGGGTCTTTAATCACATCGGATTTTTGATTTAATCCAAGTGAAAATCTTATATAATCATTAAAACAATAATCATCATGAACCTCTAAAAAATTAATAGCATGCCCAGGGTTCACATAGGTCTTCATTTTGCCAGAGGATGTTCCATTTAATAAACTTTTTACATCATCAATATCTTCACCTGGTCTATAATCTCCAAATAAGAAACCTTTGATTCTATAGTCATATAAATCACCTCGCATTACATCTCTGAAATATGCATTAAATGAACCCCATCCCATTTGAGAAAATTCACTTTCTCTTTCGTTCCATGCTTCACCATATAAAAAGACGTTTGGATTTATTTCCTGCAATTCTTTTTTTATTAATTTTGCCGTCTCCGAGCTTAATAGATAACATTGATCAAATCTGAAACCATCAATATGATAATTAATCATCCAATACTTTAATGAGGAGAGAATATATTCTAAAACTTTTGGATTATCTGTATCTAGTAAATTTCCGCAACACTGTGACACATAACTACCGTCATCATTAAGCTTAAAATAAATACTTTTATCTATATATTTTAGTGGATGAAAATCATAGTTGGAAACATGATTTATCACCACATCTAAGATAACAGCAATATCATTTGCATGAAGTTCTTTTACCATTTCTTTCATCTCTTTTACCGCTAAACCATTTTGACCATTCCAAGAATCAGGTTTAGAAGAGTGATCAGAACTATAATAAGTCTCAGGCGCCATGAAAAAAGTAGGCATGTATCCCCAATGATTTCTTTCATACGGGTTCCAGTCATTATAGAATCCAACCGTATCAACTTTGTAAGGTATTTCAAAATTTGCAAAATCCCAAAGTGGTAAGAATTGGACAGCATTCACACCTAGATTTTTCAGGTGTTCGATACCTCCTTTTTGATCATTTTCTATAAAACCTTTGTAACTACCATTATTTTCTACTCCAGAAGTACCATGTGCCGTCATATCACGAAGATGCGCTTCATAGATAATTAAATCATTCATCTTTGTTTTTGACCAACTATCGCCTTCCCAATCAAAACTATTATCAATTATCAACGACTTTGCTATATGTCTGAAATTATTTTGAGTTACGGCTAATTTTGAATACGGATCGGCAATAATTACGCTCGGACTATTATAAGGGCCAATAAGTCTATATCCATATAAAGCTCCAACCTTTAAACCTTTAATTGATATTTCCCAATCACCTGAATGTAATTTTTCCATTATATACTCTTCGCCATCATCATCATCATAATTTTGAAAAATAACTAGGATTACACTGTCGGCATTCGGCGCATATATGCGAAAATCAATCTTATCCTCTTTTAAAAAATAGCCATATTGGGGTTTGTACTCATTCTGAGGATCTTCACAAGACATTAGTAAACATATAGATAAGATTGAAAATAATTTTAACAAAAAGTATATACGGATCATATTCAGCATTATCCTATTTCATAAAAATAATTTTTTGATTATGAATTGTTGTATTCTGTTCAAGCTGAACAAAATACATACCTGTCGCTACTTCTTGTTTGTTGAAATCTCTACCATTCCATAAAAAAATATTTGTACCTTTTTCAATATTATAGGCAATCTGCTCAAATATCTTCTTACCCAGAATATTATAAATAGAAAAACGTATTTTATCTTTTAATTGAGTCTCTAACTTAATTGATATCGCGGAATTAAATGGATTTGGGAAAAATTTTATATTATCAATTGATACATCGTTAGTTATGTTATTTTGTGTAATAGAATCTTCAATAGCTAGTTGATATTGATTATTTGTATAGACAACAGCGCTCTTTGCGTTAATGTTATAACTACCATAATTGCCATCTGCCGTATGCAAAATATCATTAGAATCAAAAATATTATACCAATTCCCGTTTGAAAGGAATGGTACATCTACTATATTTTGAACGTTTGATGAAAAATTTGCTATTATAATGATCTGATCATTTGCACTATTAACACGCTCATCTTTATATCCGTACACAATAACCCCCTGATTTGTATATTTATACAAATCATAGAAATCACCATTAGAAAGCGCAGAATTTCTTTTTCTTAAAGAAATAAGTTTTTTATAATGTTCAAGATGATTCTGCCCGTTGTCAGTATCTAAAACACTCCAATCAAGAGGCCTGTATGATAGTTTTTCTTCATCCCAATTTCCATTTTGGTTCTGATCTGTCCATCCAGATTTAAAACCAAATTCTTGACCTTGCCAGAGCATAGGAATACCATTCGAGGTAAAAAGAATCGTTGCATAAAATTTATCTCTCTCAAGAGCCTGATCCATAGTAAAATTGTCAAACTCAACCATTTCCTGAATTAAAGACTGTTCATCATGGCTAACCATGTATTTTACTGCATGATTCATATTTGTGTAAGGTGTCCCCCAATTTGAATATTCATGAAGTCCAATGATTTGCCTCATAATATCTAAGGTACTATTATACTGATTATGCGAGTCCATTTTAAGCTTATCATGAAAACTATCGTGCCAACCTGCAGAAAAATTAGAATTTTCAATTAGATTCACATTAGCTGGTAGATGCTCAGCTATTTGATAAACTGTTGAATCATGATTTTTTAGTGCATTTGACCATCCATAAATCCCAAGGTCAAGCTGAGATGTACTCCACCCTAAATGAGCAGCAGCATCAAATCTAAAACCATCTATCTTGTACTCATCCACATAAATTCTATGAACTTTATTTATATATTCAATTGTATATGAATTAAAATGATCTATATCTAGCATGCCCCAACTTCCAGGAGCTTCATTTTGGTTCATTTCTTCATGATGTTTAATATAAGGATTAAGATTATAATCAGGTTGCATTTTCCAAAGAGGACTTGATGATCTAATATGATTCCAAATTATATCAATTATTACAGCTATACCATTTGCATGACATTGATCTACAAAATACTTAAACTGTGTTGGAGTACCATAGTTACCGTTAATGGCTGAAATAATTTGAGGGTCATATCCCCATGAGTGAATTCCTGGAAATTCAGATATAGGCATTAACTCAATTGCATTAATTCCTAAATTTTTTAAATAATTTAACTTTTCCAAAACATGCTGAAATGTTCCAGCGCCATTACCAATAGCTGAAAAATCATCTACATGTAATTCATAAATAATCAAAGTATCTAAATCTGGTTTAATATAACCCTCAGATATCCAATCATAATCATCAGCAGTGGTAACACCGCCTGCTCCAATTTCAATTCGAGTTTTATTATTTTTAATCATTCGCGATAAAGGATCTGGAAACGTAGTTCCATTTGGTAAAGAATATTCATAATCATAAACACCATTAGGTAATTCTAATTGAGTCCACCAAACATCAGAAAGCGTCGGATCTTTTTTTAAGGTAAAAATACTAACATCATCTTCATAATTTATATTGTTGATCCTTACTTGAACAAATTGATGACCTGGCAGTCTGATAGATAAATACATAGTATCATTTATTTGTGAAGGACCAAATTCTAAAAACCCAGGTATGTCTTCTTCAAATACTGAAACCTGATCTTTACTAAATGCTACATACTCATTATCATTTATGTATACCAAAATACGATAACTATCAAAAAAAGATGATGGTTCATCAAATGAAACAAAAAAAACACCATCTTGAAACTGATTTGGAGTAGCTAAATTGCTTTCCTCAGCAATAACATATTTAATTGAGTCTATGCTAGATGATGAGGCAATACTAAGGCTCATTCCAGTGACTAGTTCTTGCTCGCTTAAGTGGAAAAAGGGCTGGAAAAACAAGGGATCACTGACAGTTAAAAGAGAATTGTCATAATCACCAGATGAAGTTTCAGGATTAAGCGGATCTTGGAACCATGAATAGTCAGTTCCTGTTGAATTATGATGAGTATGAAATTTATATTCATATTCTTGCCCAATTTCTAAAGAATACTTCCTATGATATGATTGATTTTCAGAATTAAAATTCATTAGAGACGGGGCATTTGGAATTATTACTCCGTTTGAGTTTGGACCCCAATCATTAATAGTGCCTTCAGGCATTGTACCAGGCACAAAAATTCTTATAAAATCATCATCAGGATGTTTTACATATCGAAAAGTAACATCAATTGTTTCGGAAAAAATAAACGTAAAATAAAAAAAGAAACCGAAGTTAAATTTTTTCATATTTTTACTTCTTTAGATAGATGTCTAAACCAAAACCAATAGAGACCTAAAGAAAGAAATGAGAATATTAATAATAGAATGAAAAAATTTGACCATTGTTTGAGCACTATCATCATACCGGATAAAAATAAAGTTACTTGCCATGGAACAGCGAAAAATATTGAAATAATATCTCTTTTATTTTCTTCATTTATTTGTGCAACAACTTCTGCATTTAATTTTGATCTAACTTTACCCCAAAGACCAAACGGACGAGTAATTTTATAAAAATTAAGTAGTACTTTTTCATCTGTTGGATTTGAAAATATTGTTCCAACAATGCATCCTACTAACGAACTACCACTTGCAATTAAAAATGAATTATATTCTGCTATTTGGCCAGAAAAAACTTTTGTAAGTATTGCAGCTGTCATTCCAAAAACCGTTCCTATAGCAAAGCCATAACCATTAAATCGCCACCAATACCATCTAATAACTTGAGGTATAAACATCCCGGCTCCGATTCCCATAGTTATCCAACCCCATATTTCATTTATGTTTGATACAGTCAAACTGAACAATAACGCTATAGCAACAATGACTAAAGAGCTTAAACGACTTTGAAACATTAATTCATTTTCGGATGAATCCGGCTTTAAATAAGTCTGATAAATGTCTTTGACCCAGTATGCTGCACCAGCATTGACAGTTGAATCAAATGTTGACATTGCTGCTGCCATTAAACCTGCAATTAGCAAACCTTTAATGCCCGTTGGAATATAATGTTTTATCACTGTGGGTAATACCAATTCAGGGTCTGCAATTACTCCAAATTCTGGATTAAGACCATGATATATACCAAGCATAGCAAACGAAGTAATCAGCGGCCACCTAAATGCTAAAAGGCTGGTCCAAAATAAGGATAAAATTCCTGCTTCTCTATCTGATTTAGCTGCAAAATAACGTTGAAGCATATAGCCACCTGAGCCACTGGCACCTTCTAACGTCACTTTAAAAAGATAAAACATAATAGCTATGCCAAATAAATTATATATCTCAAATGTAGACCCTTCGGGCATATTCATTTTTGAGGGAGGGGTTATCCTAGTCCACTCAGCCAAAGAGGTTTGTATTTGTGTAAATGTCCCATCAACCATTGGCACTGATATCAAAAAACTTTCAGGTAAGTTTACCGTTAACATAGCTGTAATGGAGATATACATAATTACAAAAAATATAAATATACCTTGAAAAACATCTGTCCAAACAACTCCATATAGCCCACTTGCAACAGTGTATATCATCGCAAGCACAACCATTAGCAAGGAGGCATATATTGGCTCAATAGATAAAAATTCCCCAACAAATTTTCCTGCTCCAATAATAAAATAAGTAACCATCGCAATTGTCATGATAATAGATGCTATCGCAGCGATTACTCTAGCCAAATCGCCTTCAAAATTTTTGCCAAACCTGAAATGCATCCATTCAGCTTGAGTCATGACCTGAGAGCGTCTATTCCACTTGCCCATAAAAACCATCAAAAATGCCATAATTAAGGTTACTCCTCCTCGAATCTCAATGAAGAAACCTTTTGTACCTAATGCATAGATAAATGCAGTATTTATCATTGTACCGGCAATATCAGTATTGGAAGCCATCCCAGAAGCGCCAAGCACCCACCAAGGTAGCTTTCTGTTCCCAAGGAAAAAAGAATCAATCCCCTCAGAGGCCTTCCGCTGTGCTAAAAGCCCTACAGCAACAATGGCAAATAAATAAACTATGACGATTATTATATCAATTGTTTCCATAGTGACACCTACTTGTAGTATAGTTTTTGATAATCTTGTAGCATTCTTTTCGAAGTAAAATCTACACCTGTTTTTATTGAATTTCTCATTAACGAGACCCAATTTTCTCTTTCATTATAGTAAGCTGGAATCACCTGGTGTTCTAATGTATCATAAAGACTAATTGCATCACCCTGATCATCTGGCCGTTCAGATAAACCAATAGACCAACCATTAACTTTATTTTCACAACCTTCATCCCACCATCCGTCTAATATTGACAAATTAGGAATGCCGTTTAAAGCAGCTTTCATTCCACTAGTCCCAGATGCTTCGTTAGGTCTTAGTGGCGTATTTAACCATACATCTACTCCTGAAGTAATCAACTTACCTAACCACATATTATAGTTCTCTAAGTAAATAATCTTGATTTTCCCTTCAAAATCTTTTGCATTTTTAATTATACCTGAAATTAACTCTTTACCTTCTTTATCGTTTGGATGAGCTTTGCCAGAAAACACCATTTGAATCTTCCCAGCCCCTAGCGATATCAATCGTTCAGGATCTTTGAAAATAAGTTGGGCTCTCTTATAAGTAGCAGCCCTTCTTGCAAAACCAATAGTCAAAATATTGGGATCTAATGCTTTAGAAAGTTGAGAATTAGCGAAATGAATCAAATCTGTTTTTGCATCAAAATGAGCATCCCAAAGCGCATTTGTATCAATTTTATCTACTCCTCTTAGAATTTCTGGTTCCATTTGCCAATTTGGAAAAAATTCATTAAATAACGTCTTAATAGAATTATTTACCCATGTATAATGATGGACCCCATTTGTAACGTAACCAATATTCTTCCAAGGGAATTGTTTTTGTGCCACATCCCCATGCAATTTTGATACCCCATTAGCAGTTTTGCTAAAATGTAGCCCAAGCTCTGTCATATGAAATTTATTATTTGCCATAGATGGCAGGGCAATATCATCCGAGACCAAATCGCCTAGGATGTCTTTTACTAGCTTAAAATCAAATTGATCATGCCCTGCTGGAACAGGTGTATGGGTTGTAAAATGACATTTTGATCTAACTTCTTCAATATTCCCTTTATATTTTCTCAAAAGGTCTAGAACTAAAAAAGAGCAGTGTCCCTCATTCATATGATACTTTTCAATACTATTTTGGTTCAATATCTCTAATAATTTCATTCCTCCTAATCCTAAAATAGCTTCTTGGCGAATTCTGTGCTTATCATCACCAGAATAAAGTCTCAATGTGATTGCACGATCCTCCTCATCGTTTTCAGGAATGTCTGTATCTAAAAAGTATATTGGAATAATATACCCATTTATACTCTCATGGTTATATACAGATGCCTTTATATAAACATTTTTACCATTTAGACTTATATAAAAAATATGATCAAGTCCTGATAATATTGGCTCAGGAACAAACTTCGGATAAACCTCTTTCTGCTTACCCTCCTGATCAATTATTTGCTTAAAATAGCCCTCTTTGTACAAAAGAGATATTGCAACCATATTTATTTTTAAGTCTGCTGCAGATTTAATATGATCTCCCGCTAAAACACCTAACCCGCCACTGTAAGTTGGTAAATTAGAAGATATTCCTATTTCAGCAGAAAAATATGCTACGCGATGGTTCTCCATTAAGTTCTTCCTGAGTTATATGTTATAGTATTAATAGTTTCAATCAAATTATCACTAATATCCTCAGTTGTAGACTTCCAACTCCAATTAGCTTTATTTAAAGTACCTGGCTCATTCATCCTGCAATCACCATTTAAGCCAATTAAGTCTTGCAAAGGTATAATTACTAAAGGATATTTTGTTTCCATACAATATTTTACAATATCAAGATGAATAAGTTTAGAATTCCGCGAAATTATTTGTTTTAATTCATCAGATTGAAACCGAATACTGTTATTATCAAATAATTTTTTCAATTCTTTTTTGTACCAACCAACCAATGTATCATTATCATGAGTACCAGTAAACAGAACTTTATTTTCATTTATTTCTTTACAGATATTGTCAAAATCAAATTGAAACACTTTCATACCTGGTATATTTTTGAAAGCCCTTAATTCAGCAACTTCGGTTGATAACTCTCCTAAATCTTCGGCAATTATCTTTATCCCTTGAACATTGTCATATAATTTTTGAATCAATTCTTTCCCTGGTCCTCGTTTCCAATCACCAATTATGGCCGTATTATTTTCAGCAGGTATTTCCCAATACTTTAACAAACCATTAAAATGATCAAACCTAATCATATCAACAAGCTCAGATAAAAAGCTTATCCTTTTGATCCACCATCCAAACCCATCCTTAGCATGGTTTTCCCAATTATAAATTGGATGCCCCCAAACCTGTCCTGTTTCTATAAAATAATCCGGCGGACAACCAGACTTTACGATCAAACCACCATTTTTATTTAACTTATATAATAACTGATTAGTCCATACATCAACACTATCATGAGATACGTATATAGGCAGATCGCCAATTAAGCTTATGTTTTTTTTATTCGCATATGTTTTCAAGGAAAGCCATTGTTTATAAAAAAAGAATTGAATGATTTTTATTATTTCAATCTCTTCAAAATACTCCTTTGATATATTTTTAATTTTTGATTCATTATAAGTTCTTATTTCGCTACCCCACTCATACCAAGGAGATTGATTAAATTTATTTTTAAGCACTTTATAGATCGCATATTGGGGTAACCAAAAGGTGTTCTCATTACAAAATGTTTTAAAACTTAGGTCCATTTCATGATTATTCTTTATTTGAAACACTTTTGCAGCCTTTGTTATCAATGGTTTTTTAAGCTTTTTTAATTTATCATAATCGACTTTTACTTCATCGATTTCATTAGCGCTTTCAATATCTTTTTCATCTAATAAATTATCAGCATACAATAAATCCAAACTAATAAACAATGGATTTTGAGCAAAAGCAGAATTTGTATCATATGGACTATTACTGCCGTTTGGTTCATTGGTAGGCAAGATTTGCCAAAAGGCTTGCCCCATTAATTCTAATTTATCGACAAAATCATACGCGCAGCTTCCAAGGTCTCCTATACCATGTCTCCCTGGCAGAGAAGATATATGAAGCAATACCCCACTCTTACGACTTTCAAACATAATTTAGATAAAGTTAACTTTTATCAAGGAGAGACTCTAAATCAATATCTGATTTATTTGATATACCCGCAACATACTCTGCAGTATCGAAGCCAAGCCTATTGCCAGCTAGAGTAATATCAAGAATTAAATGATCAGAAGCTATTTCAAGGATGGCTTGATTTTCTGTGTAGATTAATCTGCTCTCATCATTATTACGAGCGCTGCCCATCATAGTATATTTTTTATCCACAACCAATATCATCTTTGGTGACCATATTTTTCTTAATTTATCTTCTTTTATATCATAAGAAATAATGTTACCAACTTGCTCTTCTATTTTTGTAAATGAAAAAATCGTGATTTTAACACCTCTTTTTTCTGCATTTTTTAATTCATCATATATTTCTTTTACTTCCCTATTCCAAGCACTTACTGCAATACTATGACTAGATAACGATATTACTTCTTTGGCTTTTTCAATCATATTATCATAGCCATGTAAATGCCAAAAATCAAACGCTTCATCATTTTGATCGATATCTTTAATCGCTGACTTCAACTTATCCATTCTTTTATTATGCTTATTATGAAGTGAATCAATTAATGAAGAGGCTGGTAATGGTATATATCGCCTTGGGTCTTTACCAACGCTACTAGCTAGACCCATATTGACTAATCTTGATAGAACATTATATATAGCTGATCTAGGTATATCAGCTTGACCACTAATTTCGTAACCCGTCGATGGACTTTTTCGCAGTAAAGCTATGTAGACCTTCGAAGCATTTGAAGTAAGACCAAACTCTTTTAGTAAGTTTTTTAATTCCTTCATCATTATTTTTAGTTTAAACTATTATAGAAAAGATTATTTTTTATAAATAAAAGTTCTATAAATTAATAACTCTAAATTGAGTTACTAAGATAAATTTTTAAATAAAGGATCTATTTTTTTTATATTTCAATAATAATATGTTTTCATTAAGAGCAACAAATCTTATCCTGCATTTTTTTTTACATTGCTCATGCATGCTACTTCTTGCTGGAACAACTGGTAAAATAGTTGGAAATATTTCTGATAATAAAGGCGAATCATTAATTGGCTGCAATATTATTGTCGATAAATTAAGTCAAGGAGCATCAACTGATCTTAACGGGAAATATTACATAGTTAATATTCCTGCAGGAGAATACACAATTACAGCCTCAATGATTGGTTATAAAACTCTTAAAATAAAAAATGTTAACATATCCTCAGATTTTACAACTACGCTTAATTTAAAAATGGAAATTGAAGCTGTAACTGGAGAAACAGTTACAGTACTTGCAAATAAAGAAAAAATTGTAAAAGACCTTACTTCATCAACATCTGTGGTAAGTTCCGATGATCTTCAATCTCTACCCGTTACAGAGCTATCAGAAGTCCTCGAAATACAGGCTGGTTATGTAGATGGTCACATGAGAGGTGGAAGAGCTGGAGAGATATCGTATTTGGTTGATGGTATTACTATGACCGATGTATATGACGGCAATGCTTCAATCTCAATCAACAAAAACTCTATCGAGGAGATGCAAGTTATTTCTGGAGCATTTAATGCAGAGTATGGGCATGCAATGAGTGGAATTGTTAATATAATTACCAAAGATGGTTCAAATGAATTGACTGGAAATTATTCATCTTACTTAGGTGATTTTGTCTCAAATAGTTCTGATTTTTTTCTAGGCATTGAAGAAATAAACCCTCTAAGCACAAAAAATGCTGACATGAGTATTAATGGGCCTTTGATCAGAGATAAACTCTTTTTCTTTACTAACGCTCGAAGCATCCGTTACGAAGGTCCATACTCGGGGAAGAGATATTATAACCATCATAATGTTTCCTATTTTGATTCCACAGGAAACTTTATTATTTCAAGGCCAAAAATTGTTGATGGTGATACTACGTTCCCTGGGAAAGGAGATGGGGAACTTGTTCCAATGGATTGGAATGAAAACAATTATTTACAAATTAAAATTCTTTATAAACCAACACCATTAACAAGGATAAATTTTACTCAAATTCGCAACCACAAAGTATCTCAGTATTATGATAGAATGTTTAAATACAATCCGGATGGAATATTAAATCATTATGATAAATCTATTTCAACTATACTGCAGTTGACAAAAAATATCACCCAAAACACTTATTTTAATGTCGGTATAACTAATTTCAGTAAAGAATATGAACATTATGCTTTTGAAGATATAAACGAATATGCTCACTCTGAGGTAAATACTTTTAGGCCCTATAGCTTTCTTACCGGCGGATCAAACAATAGTTTTTTTGATAGAAAAACCTCTTCCAGGGTTTTGAAAATGGATTTATCATCTCAAATAAATAATAATTTAATGAAAATTGGCCTGGAGTATCGTAAACACAACCTTAGCTTTTATTCTTCATCCTACCAACCATCAATCAGTCAAGTTTCTTTTGATGCCGGAATAGATAGCCCATTACTTGAAAATCCAATTTTGCCAAGCGATTCAACAATTTACTCAAGCAGGTTTTCTTTCAAACCATACGAATTAAGCTTATACGTTCAAGATAAAATAGAATTGAAAAACTTTATCATTAATGCTGGTATAAGGTTGGATTATTTTGACCCAAAAGGAAATCTTTTAAATGACCAAAGTGATCCAAGCATATACAACCCTATAAAACCTGAAAATAGATATGAGGATTTAAATGGCAATGGAATTAGAGACTTATCTGAACCTCTAATTTCAAGCAAACAAAGATTGGAATATTGGTATACATCGACAAGTAAAAAATATAAAATAAGTCCTCGTTTTGGTATTTCCTTCCCTATTAGTGATAAAGGCGTCTTTCACTTTTCATATGGCCACTTTTTTCAAATGCCAAAGTTTGAACTCCTTTATCTTAATCCAGACTTTGACCTCTCTCAATCAACAGGGAATGCTGGCGTGATAGGAAATGCAGATTTAAATCCTGAAAAAACTATTAGCGCAGAAATTGGACTCCAGCAAGAAATCAATCAAAACTATATACTTAATGTAACTGCATATTTTAGAGATATAAGAGAATTAACGGGAACTAGGTTTTCAGAAATTAATATGTTCGGTGGTTCCTCTTCTTATAGCAAGCTTGAGAATTCTGATTTTGCTTATATCAAAGGACTGGTATTGTCGGTTGATTATGATAATGATGCTGGTGTTTTTGGAACACTTGATTATACATTGCAAAATGCAGTAGGAACAGCATCAGATCCTTACCAAGCTCAAAATGCTTTATCAAATAACCAATTACCTGAAATTCAAATTGTACCGCTGGATTGGGACCAAAGTCACACATTAAATATGACATTAGGCTATGCAAATCAAAAATATGGTAATTTTTCTATAATTGCTAAATATGGAAGTGGATTACCTTACACCCCTGAGACTTCTGAGGATATCTCTTCACTCATCTATAATTCTTCAAGAAAGCCATATTCAATGAGTGTTGATTTAAGAGCTTCAAAAAATATAAATTTTCGAGGATTCAAGATTACAATATTCACTAGAGTTAAAAATCTTTTTGATAGATTAAATGAGACATTTGTCTATAATGATTCTGGACAAGCAGGATATACACGCTATAAAAAGTTAGCTGAAGCTCAAAATACAAATGAATCAGTTAATACACTTGATGAATGGTTTAATAATGAAACTTTTTATTCAAACCCAAGAAGGATTGAATTAGGCTTTGAAATTAATTTTTAAAATAATTCTAACTATACTTTTAGCATATTGTATTGGGCTCGGACAAAACCAATCAGGAAGAGAGTTTCGAAGAACAGCTATCCATAATGGAAATCAAGTTAAAACTGTTTTTGGTAACTGGGGAGTTATTGGCCAACCCGCTGCAAAAGGCCCTCGTGGGGCATGGAAAAATCCAAATAATGGTTACATAGGTGACGTAAGTCCATTAATTGGTGCTGAGGTGACGACAACAGACACTTCAGGGGAGTCTATCACTTTTCATTCAGTTTTAATTCCACCAGTTGATCGACCAACATCAACTGGCATGGAAGATTCTCCAAATGGAAAGACCTGGACGATGGAACCAGTTTCAGGTTACTTCAATGAAAGTCAAGAATCTATTGCTATAAGTACCAATCCTTCAACTTGGCCTAGCTATTGGCCTGATAAAATTTCAGATGTAAACGACCCTGGTTGGAAAAATGAGTGGAATGGTTTTTTCGGAAAAGACATACAAAACATTCAACAAGAAAGCTTCTATCTAATGGATGATAATAATGATGAAGAGTTCAATTATTCTGAATACAACATCCATGGTGTTAGTTTTAAACCAGATTCTCAAAATGTTTTAAGGAATGGACTTGGATTAGAAATAAAGGTCAGAGGTATGCAGTGGCAACAATTTTTGGCTCAAGATTGTATTTTTTGGCTTTATGAAGTAAAAAACACTAGTACAACAGATTATGATAAAGTTGTTTTTGGGATGCTTGTTGGAACATATGTTGGCGTGACTTCTACAGAGAGTACTGGAGAATATGATGACGACTGGTCATTTTTTGATGTTAACGAAAATTTAACCTTTACCGGTGACTTTGATAATAATGTTAGTCGCAATCCTAAATGGGTAGGCCCAGTTGGTATGGTAGGATATTCTTTTTTAGAAAGTCCTGGAAATCCTTATGATGGCATTGATAATGATGGTGATTATCAAAAAAGTGGTATGAGCGCTCCTGTCTTTACGGAAGAAAATTTTGATTCTAGCGAGGTATTAAATATCGGGCAAAAAATTATTACAATTTCAAATGACTACACTCGTACAGAACAAGAAATAATTGATGAAGACAGTTTAATTATCATTACTAGAGGCGCATCAATTACAATAAAGCCAGGAATAACAAAATTAGCTGAGGGAAATGTAATTTTAGATGAAAGCGGAAAGGAAATTATAAATCCTAATGCTTACGATGGAATTGATAATGATCTAGATGGCTTAATTGATGAAAATTATTTTCTTCATTATCGTCAAAGAAAAACGGACCAGTTCGGAACAGTGCTCTTTGATATAATCAACCCTAGGGCTTATAAGGACTTTTTAAATGGTTTTGGTCTAGATAACCCGATGATAGATGAACAACGATTTGATGGAATCGATAATGATGGAGATTGGAATGCAGAGTTTGATGATTTAGGCAGTGATGGCGTTGCAGAAACTTTTGACATTGGAGAGGGTGATGGCATTCCTACTCCTGGCGAACCAAATTTTGATAGAACTGATGTAGATGAGTCAGATCAAATTGGATTAACATCATTTGATTATTTTGCGCCTGCTAATCAATTCCCAGCAAGCAATGATGAAGCTCTTTGGGAGAGATTAAAACCAGGCCTTTTTGACACGCCATCTTCAATAGCAAACGGAGAACCTATTGGTGGCGAGGATGGTGATTTTATGTATGGATCTGGATTTTTCCCGTTGAGAGCAGGCCAAACAGAATATTTTTCAGTCGCGTTAATTTATGGTGAAAATAAAGAAGACCTAGTACGAAACAAAAAAACGGTTCAAAATATCTATGACAATGATTATAGGTTCCCTCCTCCTCCACAAAAACCAACTTTGACAGCAGTACCTGGAGATCAAGAAGTGACTTTATACTGGGACTTTATTGCCGAGCAGAGTGTGGATCCCATTACTAAAAAATTAGATTTTCAAGGCTACAAACTATATCGTGCAAGTGAACCAGAATTTAGTGATGCTTTTTCCATAACAAATGGATTAGGAAATAGTGAGGGCTATATCCCCATTGCCCAATTTGATAAAGATGACGATGTCGATGGATTTTTTTTCCCAAGTCAGGAATTATTTCAGCAGGCACAAGGTTATTCTTATTATCTTGGAAATAACTCAGGCATAAAGCACCAGTATATAGATAGAGATGTAATTAATGGTAAAAAGTATTATTATGCATTAGCTGCATACGATGAAGGAGAAACAGTCTTAGATATTTTCCCATCAGAGAATACAAAATTCATTAGTGAGCTTTCTGATGGCTCAATTATTCTAGATAAAAATACTGCTGTAGCGATTCCAACGGTTAAGCCCCCAGGGTTCAGCTTATACAGCGATATTGAAGCAAAAAAAGAAGTGACGAATCTAAATACTGGAGAACTATATATTAAAGTTATAGATCCAAACCAACTTAAAAGCCAAAAATATAAGATAACCTTCCATGATAATTCATCCGATGAGTTAGATAATGATTTAAATGGATTTATAGATAATAATGACCTACTTGAAAAATCAAAAATCACTACTTTTTATGATGTTCAAACTATGAATGAAATCTCAATTGATTTCGTTTCAAACGACACACTAGTTTCTGACATTCACTATAAAAATATCATTCCAAACAGTTTCAAACTTTATGATGAAAGTCAAAGCTTAGTTTCCACTGATCTTTACCGTTTAGATAATGTTAATGGTAAATTATTTGGTGTATCCCCTGGATCGCTCGGCGAAAATAATTTTACTGCTCAATTTAATTACTTTCCTATCTACAGAAGCCCATATATCCAAAACACGCCTTGGAATGGACAAACAATGAACCCAAATGCAGGGAATGTTCTAGACACAGAAACTTTTAATGGAGTTCAAATAGAATTTCAAAATGACTGGCAAATTGAAGATATAATTCTTGATTCGTACTGGAGCACAACCGAGGACCAAAGTAATTGGATAAGAAACTCCCCAGAGGATACTTATTTTCATTCTTTTTCAAGTACTAGTTTATTTGGCAATAGTTTACTTCCAATTAAAATGGCTAACGATTACACGATTATTTTTAGTGATTCATTAGGCTTTGGTAAGTCATACGACCTGATTCAATTTGCTACTTCACAAGGGCAAATTTTCTCTCATACTGAAAACGGAAATACTAATTTCAAGATACTAAATAATTTTGGTAATGAGATAGATTATGTTTTCTATGATGAAAATGTAATTTCAGGAACAGGAAGAAATGGAATTATCGACCCTCAAGATATAATATACTTTTTTGAGGACGATAGCCTGGATACTAATATTTTTACTTGGACACTCACATTTTCATTACGTCAGAATCATAATGATTCTACTATTTTAGATTTTGGCGATAATGATTCTCTTATAATAAAGAATACAAAACCATTCCGTAAAGGAGATATATATACATTTGAAACATATGCTCCTGAGGTTCAATATCAAAATACAGTTGAAGAAAATTTTAATAAAATAAGGGTAATTCCTAACCCCTACTATTCTGCTCACGCATATGAGGCTCCTCTAGCCCCAGGTATTACAAGTGGTCGTGGAGCAAGAAGAATAATATTTACAAATGTACCAAATGATGGTGAGTTATCCATTTTCACCGTTCGCGGTCAACATATTATTACATTGCAGCACAATGGCAACATTATGGATGGTACAGTAGAATGGAATTTAAGATCTAAAGAAAATTTAGATATTAGTTATGGGGTTTATTTTTACGTTATGGAATCAAAAACCTTTAAATCGCAATCGGGAAAATTTGCAATAATTAAATAATGAAAAAGATATTTTATTTTATTTTATTCATATCGCTATTGCCTGCACAAGACAAAGTCGGCACTAGTGCAGCAAACTTTTTAGGCATAACTATGGGTTCAAAAGCTTCCTCCCTTGGAGGTTCTTTTAGTAGCTTGAATTCTGATGCTTCAAGTTTTTTTTATAATCCAGCATCAATTTCTATATCAAAAAAGAATCAGTTTTCTTTAAATAATACAGACTGGTTTCTTGACAGTAAAATTTTATTTTTTGCAGGAAATTACAAAATTAATAATAGCGCTACTATTGGTGCTTATATTATAAATCTCAATTATGGTAAAGAAGAAATAACAGATTTTGAAAATCAAAATGGATCTGATTTGTACTGGACAGCCAACGATCTAGCAATTGCAAGTGGCCTTTCACTTAAACTTACAAATCAATTTTCAATAGGATCTTCAATTAAATTTATTAGTCAAAGAATACACAACGAGAGTGCAACATCTCTAGCAACGGATATCGGAATTATGTATTCATCGGAACCTCAAAAATTCAACATGGGCTTTAGCATTTCTAATTTTGGGTTAAATATGATGCTTGAAGGTAAAGACCTCTATAACAGAATAGATTTAGATCCACAAGATGGTGGTAATAATGAAACTATTGTAGCAAAAATAAAAACTGAAAGTTGGCCCCTCCCGCTCTTTTTAAGATTGGGAATTTCAAAGACTGTTAATATAGGAAAAAATAATGCTTTTCTTATCACAAATGATTTTGTGATACCTAGCGATGATGCAGAAATAATTTGCACTGGTATTGAGATTAATTCTTTTGAAATTTTATCAATTCGGTTTGGCCACAATACCACTTTAAATGATTATGATGATGAGTATTTTACTTTTGGATTTGGGCTTAAAACTCAAATTAGAAAATTTCCAATTAATATTGATTATTCGTATCAAAATAGAAGGCTACTTAATCAGACATCTGTTATAGGTATTTCATTTGAATTTTAAATCAAAATAATTAGTAACTCATAGATGAGTTATTAATGTTTGGATTTTTATTATCACGAATTATATTTAGATACACTTTTTTTAAAAAAAGTGAAACTTTTAGAACAATGAAGGAGAACTAAATATGAAAAAAATGATATTCTTATCAGTATTTTTATATTCAATCGCATTTTCTGTTAACGTGACGTTTCATGTAAATAGCTCAACAGTTGATGGCGTTGTTGACTCTACCTCAGGAGTTGACCTTAGAGGGACAGTAACTCAATGGGGTGCTGGCTCAAATATGGTAAGTGATGGTGGCGACTACTGGTCTTTAACTGTTGCTTTAGAACCTGGTGATTACCAATACAAATATGGAGCTCAAATCAAGAATGAAGATGGGACTATTAGCGATTATTGGGAAAATGATATTCCTGGCGCTAATTATGTAGGTGATAATAGAACACTTACCGTGGGTAGCTCTGATATGATGGTCGATCTTGATTATCTTGGTAGTGGTCCTAATGGAGCGGGTTCGTACACGCCTACTGATTCAGTAGACATTCTTATGAGAGTTAACATGAGTGAAAACCCAGATTTTGACCCTGCAAACAATACTCTATCTATGGTTGGACATTTTCCAAATGCTGGTCAAAGTAATATGTGGTCTCCAGGGACACACCAACTTACTAGAGAAAGTACAACAAGTGACTATTGGAGTATTCATCTTAAACTAGCTCAGGGCTATGTTGATACTATTTATGATGACCAAGTAGCTGATGTAGGTAACCCACTTGGTTTGCATATGTATCGCTTTGTAGTTGGAGATTCTTGGGGTGGTTCAGAAAACTTAAATGGAGAATATGTCACTGGCAATGAAAATAGAATATTTATGGTTGATGCCGGTTTAGCAGATACAACTGTTCAATGGGTTTATTGGAATAATAAAGGACCGGAACCTTTTTCACCCTCTGGAACTCTCTCATCATATACTTTTAGTACTTCTGTAGCAAATGCAATCGCTGGCAATGGTTTTACTTTAGGTGATACATTACTAGTTAAGTATGGTTACGGTGGGACTCAAAGTTCAGCAATGGAAGACACGCTCGTTAATTCAATAGGTAATATTTACAGCGTTTCTATTTCTAATTTCCCTTTCAATGCAGATTTAGGTTTATACTATCAGTATTACAGAGTTAAAAATGGAGTGCAATACAGAGAAACCTATTTCAATTTTGCATATACTGGTGATGAACAACCTCTAGCAGAACGTCGATTCACTTCCTTTTCTGGAGTAACAGATGGTGGAACTGCTAGTGTAACTGATAATGTACCGTCAACAGTTGATGAAAGAAGACAACCAACATTTAGAAATACAGATCCATTGGGACAAGCAATGACCGTTACTTATACTGTCGATGTTAGACCTGCTTATTATCAAATAATGAGCGGAGATACTCTAAATGATATCCAAGGCACTCTAAATATTTCAGATGCATCTGAAATATTTACTAGAGGTGTTTCCATGAATGGACCTGCTACTGGTGATTGGGTAGCATGGGGTGCTACATTAGATGGAACAGCAGCAAACAAAATGCATGATGATGGGACAAATGGTGATGCTGTGGCTGGTGATTCTATCTTTACTGTTCAGTTTGCTTATGAGGCAACCGCAACTATTGGCCAAGAATTTAAATTTGGTATTGATGGTGGTGATAATGAATCTGGATATGGATTAAATCACATTGAAAATATTGATGTGACAGCTCCTACTGTTGCAAGCTATTGGGGCTCAATTAATCCATTCAAATATGATGCTTGGGATTATGATAACAATACTCCAATGCTATCACTAGATGAAATAACTGACGGTTTGACTCCAAATCACTTTGCATTAAGTGATAACTATCCAAACCCATTTAATCCAGTTACTTCATTTTCTTTTAGCTTACCTCAAAGCACTGAGGTATCTATCAATATCTATAGTGTGCTTGGGAAAAAAGTGGCTACAGTATTTAATGGTTCTGCAAAGCCAGGAACATATAAAGTGACATGGAATGGAAAAGATATAAATGGTAGGAATCTACCAAGTGGTCTTTACATTTATGAACTTGATGCAGGTATCCATTTCAAACAAACAAAAAAAATGACATTGATTAAATAATCAAATAGGTTCATTTCTGTAAAAAAAGGGGAACGTATGTTCCCCTTTTTTTTTAACTTTATACAAATTATATATGAAATACACTAAATTAAAAAAATGACGAATAAGATAAAACATTACATGTATGATGAAACGATTCCCTTTGAATTCATGGGAGTAGATCATTTCGTATCTATTGTTTTTTTCATAATACTTTGTTTTACAATACCCTTTTTTGCTAAAACTAGGTTAAGTGAAAAACAGCAACATAATGTTGGAATTATCATAGGTAGTTTGGTTTTGTTTTCATACTTAAGTTGGGTTTTATTAGAAATTGCTGGAGGAACATTCAGCCTAAAACTACATCTGCCCTTCCATTTGTGCCGGGCTGCTAACATATTGGTTTTTTTTGTTTTAGTATATAGAAGTCCATTCGCTTATGAAATAGTTTTTTTTTGGGGACTAACCGTTATACATGCCGTTATAACCCCAGATATAACTCAGGGCTTCCCGCATTATCATTTTATAAGATATTGGCTTAGTCATCAATTAATGATAATCGCAATTATATACGCTACTTTTGTTTACGATATAAGGCCGAATAAAAAGAGCATTTATGTTTCTTTTTTCAGTCTCATTGTTTTTTTTGCGATTACAATTCCAATCAATTTGTTTTTAAAAGCTAATTATTTTTGGATTTGTGGGAAACCCCCTGTTGGAACGATATTAGATTTTTTTGGTTCATGGCCATGGTATTTAATTGTAGCAACAATTTTAGCTCTAATTCATTTTTACTTTTTTTATTATTTAGTTAATTATGTTTTATCAAAAACATCAAAATAAATGACTGTCGTAAAATCGTTTTATAATAATCGATGGACCTAAAGAGCGAGTATTTGATATGATAGATCAATACAAATATACTTGGAAGATGGTAAAACCCTTAATTCCAATTATATTTTTAGCTCTATGGGTTATATTATTCGAAGAAAAGATATGGCCTGATTGGGAGAATGAAATTCCAATAAAAACTTTTAGCAAAGGAGAACTTCAATGGGAATATGCAATGGAGCCTAGTATTGCAAATGACAACTATCGTTTTCAGTTTGTTGAATTTTCTGGCAAAGTAGATACCTTTAAAAATGATACCTTGATTATTGATAAAACAACGTTCTGTAAAATGGTAAACTCAGATACTACTCTTTTCAAAAACATTATAGGGAACACCGTTGTAATTAAAGGAAGAATATTAGGCTACAATAGATTATCTAAAAAATTAAGATTAGATAAATCTTTCATTTTATAGACTACCAGGTTTCTGAGTCATTCCCCTTAAAAGAAAAGGCTCTAGATATATTGAAGCCTAAATACAATTTTCCAGATGAAGGATCACCATTAGCCTTTTCTATAAAAGTAAATTCATATGGGCCTTGCGCATTGGAGAGCATTACTTGAAAAACATGACCTCCAGTTTCATAGTCAAAACCTACAGCAAAACTATTTTTATAATTACTATCTCGATTATCTAGAGGAATAAAATAATCTGCATTGATTGAAAACTGGTTCGTAATCTTATACCTGCCTGCGAATCCAAGTGAAGCTAGTTGATGTTTCTCATTAGGAGTTAGGACAAGGTTTCTATGTATGACAGTTGGTAAAACCTGTAGTGAAAGATTACGATTAAATTTTCTGCCAATGATTAATTGATTTATGTAGAGCAACCGATTTGAAAATTTTTCTTTCAGCGCGGGTGTTTGTTCAGATTTACGGTTCGTCTTAATTCCGATATCATTAAATAGAACGACAGAAATAGGAAAATTTTTACCACCTTTAGATTGCCTTATTAATTTTGTTTTAAGAAATATATCATACACTTTATCAAAGCTACTTCTACCTGCTCCTAAAGCAAGAACATCATTGAATCCATAACTAAAATCATAACGTATTGCTGCATAATCAGTACCAAAAAGGTCATAGAATCCATTTTCGATCGATCCAAAACGATGTTGTATCATAAATTGTAAAACCTTTGGTGCAGGGATCTCTAACGATTGCGCATTAGCCACCCTCGTCCCTTTAAAAGCTGACTGTACATATTCAACATTTACGTCTCCATCATTCAAAATATCTAAAAGGTCATCTTGGCTGTATGAAAGACAAATAAAAAAAATTAAAAATATATACTTCATTTCTTTTTTAGTTCTACACTGACGTTTACTTTAATTATCTCAGCAATATTTTCTCTGACGATTTTAGGCACTTTTACATTGTAATCTACTAAATTAACATTAAAAACACATTCCCCTCTAATCGAGCCAGAAGATAGCCACATTGCACCAGACTGCTTTATCTGATTTGTTTCGCCATGCATAGTTAAGTCACCTTCGATAAAAACTTCTAATGAATCCTTTGATAGTTCAATATTGTTCCAGCCTAATACTTTACCTTTAAATACCGCTTTCGGGTACACGTCTGATTCAAGATAGCTTTCATTAAAGTGCTCCTGCATCAAAGCATTTTTAAATGTGAAAGCTTTTATCGGAACTTGAAATGCAAACTGACCATTATTTCTATCCAACACACATGAGACCTGCTTGTTGATCGCTTTTATATCTTCAATAGGAGTTGAAGAAAAAAAATCTATATTACCAGAACGCGTTAGATACAACTCCTTTGCAAATACGGATGATAAGAGAAAGCTTATAAAAAAAACCTTATTCATATTAATTCTTTTTACTGGCATAGTTGTTCTGCAAAATTTTGTATAGCATCAATGCTCTGCTGCGATAGTTTTGCCGATCCGAGCGGCATGAAAAGAGGGTTTGATACTTCCATATTTATTCTACTAATTACATTACCACTCATAATTCCACCTACTGCAGCATCAAAACTGTCTAAGGCAAGGTTCCCACTTTGATTAGAAGCTGAATGACAGGCAGTGCATTGACTGGCTAATATTGGAGCAACTGATTCTTCATACAATAATTTCATTTCTGCACAATCATATGTTATATAATCGGATTCAATATTAGTTTCGCAGCTCATTACGATTAGAAGGCATAAATAAATTATTATTTTCATATGTTTGCTACTTATTTATTTAATTTGTCTACATATAAACGTAAGCAATAAACATGAGAATGACTATAATTGTCAATAATGAACAATAAAAAAATATTAATCGGATTTACTCTTTTCTCTGCCATAGTAATTTTTGCTATTGTCTACTTCAGCTTCAATAAGCCGCATAAAAATTTTGTTAAAGCTCCCCTTGATTACACAATTCAATCCACAGAACTTTTTCAAAAGTATCAGGTTGACGTATCAAATGCTAATACAAGCTTTCTAGATAAAATTTTATTAATTAAGGGAACCATTAAAGAAATAAGTTCTAATATGATTATTCTTGATGGCAATATTGTTTGCTCTTTTAATCCGCCTCAAACTATTGACCCTATATTAAAGCTAACAGACAAGATATCTATTAAGGGGCGATGTATCGGTTATGATGATCTTTTAGAGGAAGTTAGAATTGACAACTGCTCCTTCATGCAAAACTAACTGACTTAGTCTTTTTTACCCATTCTCTTAAACTAACCATTTTATCAATATTAATATTATATACTCCGAAAGAGGCTTCCACTTTTCCATAAATAATAAATAGTGTTTCCCAATTAATAATATCACCAAACTCAGCAAACACTTTCGGAAACAAAATACACTCATACGTATCTGTTTCGTCTTCTAAGGTTAAAAACTGCATTGCTTCATTTTGATTCGTTTGTGTCTCTTTACGCGTAACGTAAACACCTAATAGATAGATATATTGACCTAACTTTTTTGGTATATCTTTTGCAAGACCAATTCGCTTACTAACAAAAGAACGGTATGGTTCTAAGGGATGGAGACTGACAGGATACCCAAAGGAACTAATTTCTAACCTATATATTTCATACTTTGTAAGCACTTCTATAAGAGGACCACGGTTCAAAGGCTCCTTGTTATCTTTACCGTTAAGATGAAACTCAGCAACTATATATGCAATTTGCCTATGACTTTTATCGTGACATAATTTTTTAAAACATTGCGCATTTGTCAACGCCATGGCATCGGATAAATCAATTTTCACTCTAAATAAAAAATCATCTAAAGATAAAAAATTTCCAGACTTTCTATTTTCTAATATTACTTTTACTGTATTTTTTTTTAAGCGATTGATACTCATGAAACCCATTAAAATCTGATTATCTTCTCCTACCCATTCGTATTTACTCTCATTGATATCTGGTGTGTGTATCGCCACTCCAAAACGTTTTGCCTCACTCATGTAGGCATATGAAGAGTAATAACCACCTTGATTTGATATTACTGAGGCAATGAATTCTGCAGTAAAATGCGTTTTAAGATATGCACAAGTAAAAGCAAGCATTGCATAAGAAGCGGAATGAGGTTTGCAAAATGAAAAACCTTTAAACGAAGATATCATTTGCCAGGTTTGATCAACTGTATCAGGCTTATAACCTCTTTTGAATGCGTTTTTAAAAAATGTGTTTTTCCAATTATTTATTTTATGCTCATCAGAATTACGAGAGATTACTTTTCTTAACTTATTTGCTTCTGCATAGCCCAATCCAGTCATTATCATAACGACCATAGATACTTGTTCCTCATAAACCATAATACCATATGTCTCGTTTAAACAAATTAAATCCGGATGAACTAAACTCCACTTTTGTCCATGTATTCTATCTAACATTAAATTCGTAAAACGATTAGCTGCGGGGCGGATAATTGATGAGAAAATAACAATATGTTCAAAGTCCACAACTCTGGCTTTTGCCATTAACTGCCTAACGGAAGGACTTTCAATATAAAAAACGCCCATTGTCTTGCCCGTTCTCATAGTCTCCCTCGTTTTGGAATCTTCTAAAGGCTGTATCTCATGATAATTGATATATGGTATTTTATTTGTATTCGATTGAAGATTAATCCGTTTTATTGTATCCCGTACAACTGCTAGACTACGATTACCAAGGAGATCAATTTTGAGTAAGCCTGAATCTTCGATTTGATCTTTTTCCCACTCTACAATTTGTATTCCTTTTGGCGCTTTCAAAACAGGGACATACTTACATATTTCATCCGGAACAATCACAATACCTCCTGGATGGACAGAAGAATGTCTGAACACACCTAATAGGCGCTCGCTAATTCGCAGAATATTCTTCATGTTACCATCAATATCTAGAACAGGATTATTCTTAACTTTTTTTATTATTTTTTTATTATAACTGAACGACTTTATTCGTTTTGTGAAACTTTTAATTTGCTCATTTGAAAGACCATGAACTTTCCCAACTTCGCGAAATGTGGACCTTGGTTTTAAAAAAACCTGATTTGAAACCATTGCAGTACGCTCATTCCCATATTTCTTGAAAACATAGTCAATGATGCTATCTCGCTCATCCCAGGGGAAATCTATGTCTATATCCGGCATATCAATTCTTTCTGGATGAATAAAACGATCAAATGATAAGTTATATTTCACAGGGTCAACCTGTGTAATAAATAAACAGTAGCTAACAACCGAGGCTGCTGCAGAACCTCTTCCAATAGTTGATTTAGTTTGTGAAACAATATCTTTCACAATCAAAAAATAAGGAGCAAAACCTTTTTGAGTAATTAATCTTAATTCAGACTCAATGCGATTAATCAAATCATTTGTTATCTTTTCATAACGTATTGCAGCTCCTTGATAAGCATATTCTTTCAATTTTTTATTTGCTTGAAAAGTATCTTTCAATGATAGTCCTGGGAAAACAGTATTAATAAATGACCATTTATTTTTACATCTTTTGCCTAGATAATAACTATTGTTAATTGCATCGAGACTATTTGGAAAAAGATCAAACATATCTGTTTCTTTCCTAAACCAATGCTCCTTACTTTTATAATCGCAGCCGTTCAAACTATTTAAAGTACTGTTAAGATCAATCGCTCTTAATGTTTTATGCGAAAGATGATCTAGAGGTGTTTCATAATAAACATCGCCCGTTGCAATTATTTCAAGTTTATGTTTTTTAGATAACTTTCTCGCAAATGATTCTTCGACACCTGGCCTCAGTTCAATAAAAAGACGATCCTCCGGTATTATATTTTTTAAGCGTTCAATCAAGGATGATTGGTAAGCTAGAACAAATATCCCTTCTGAATTTTCTTTTATTATATCAACAACCGAACAAATGGGGTTTACATAGTAATTAGTAATTGCTCGGCACATGTTTTCATATCCAATATCATTCTCAACAAGGATGACAACCTCATCGATACTTGTTATGAGGTTAACACCAGCAATCGGTGCAACTTTATTTGATTGAGAAAATTGAACAAAATTTATAAAACCTCTGACCGTATTAACATCCGTCAAAGCAATACTCTGTTGCGATTTACTGAGCGTGATTATGTCTTTAAGTGTAAGCGTACTCTGCATTTTTGAATACACTGAATGAATATTTAAATTGATGAACATAAAAAAACAATGCCATGGATTACATGACAAATATTATAATCTAGCCCAATGCATGTAATACGTTCGCTTTTTTTATAATTGTTATGCCATACTTACGACGTATTTTTTCAACTGCTCTAGATATTTCCATATCACGTGATTCAGAGTCAAAAAATAAATTCTTCTGTTCAGTGTAAGGCTTGAATTGGCTCAGGTCTAATAAAATACTTCTTATTGAAACACGCCTATTATTTGCCCTTGCAAACAACTTTTTACACTCTTTACTAATCGAAATATCATCTGGATAATTAACACCCCCGATTGTATTAGAACTATAGCCATCAACATAATGGACCCCCAGCCTAATTCTTTTTGCTATTTGTCCACGCTTTCTCAATTGAAATGCTACTTTTTCCGATAAATCTTGAACAGCAGATAAAAGGACATATTGATTGTTTGTATTTTTAGGTAAAACTAATTGTTCTAGCAAATGATCCTTGAATATAGGCGGCCTGACTAATGATGTATCTCTCCCAACTGCTTCGTTTGCTAACTGAACAGCATTTACGCCAAACAATGTTCGAAAATCTTCAGCACATTTAGTCAAAGTTTGTAGTTGGAAAATTTTATCTATTAATAGAAAGTGTAGTATCTTATATACAGGTTTGAGCCTAGCCGTTGGCAGGACATTAAAGCTTAAAGGAGCAAGAAATTGATTTTCTGATCCAAAGTGGACTTCGTGGATACTCTCATGAACAACATTAGTAATTATTCTACTAACAAGTTTATTCGCACTAATTCCTATTGCTGAAAATAGACTAATACGGCTTTCTATTTTTTTAATAACAGACAATCCAAAGTCTTTTATACTATCTCGAGATCGAACCATACCTTTCATATCCATATAAAAACCATTCATCCCGCTTGGCTCTACAATGGGAGTAAAATTAGAAAGTGTATCATATGTATATTTATTTACACGTTGATATAAGGCACGATTGTATGGTAAAAATTGAACCATTTGTTTTTTCTTTTTTGCGATAGAAACTTTCATCCCTTCGTACAAGCCTTCTTCCCTTGCTTCATTTGAAAGAGATATAATTGTACCGCTACTATCGGCAGAGGATATGATAGCAATAGGGCGCGTTTTTAGAGACGGATCAACTGTCCTTTCAGCTTGTAACTCTATCGAATCTAAATTGAGATAAAATACTTCAGATAACATTCATGACGTGTATTAACTAGGATATTCTCGAAAAGAATATAAAAGCACGCCGTTTATATTAAATCTATCTGTCTCTTTAATAGTAATAACTGGAAAACTAGGATTACGAGGGTGTAACTCTATATGATTTGATTTGGGGACATAGCACTTTAACGTTGCTTCATCATTAATGAGAGCAACCACAATTTGTCCTGATCTAGCAGTAGCTGTTTTTTTAACTACAATATAATCGCCGTCTTGAATTTGTTCATCTATCATTGATTGTCCTCGAACCTGTAAGACAAAGTTGTCAGGATGAACCAAAGAAAGTGGGACTGTAACACTATTTGGCGTTTCCAATGCTTCAATAGGCTCTCCTGCGGCAATCAGGCCCAATAACGGCAAACAAGCCTCGGGATGCGTGGCGTGCTCTTGCGTTAATGTTAATGCCCGTTTGCCGTTAGAGCCTTTCGTACGATATAAATGACCTTCTTTCTCAAGCGTTTTAACATACCAATCCACTGTCCCTAAAGATTTAAAACCAAGCCCAGACATTATCTCATCATACGCTGGCGCTTCACCTTGCATGAGAGTAAAATTCTTTATGAAGTTCAAAAACTTCTTCTGCTTTAGGGACAGCGGTTTCATGACGTTAAAGAATGGCTGCCTTGTTGCCGCCCGAATGAATCATAAGCGCGATATAAATGGTTTTCACTCATCTCATACCTATTGATGCGATTGATTGCCCGTAGGACTATAAGTGAATTTTTTCTTTGTTTTTTACTTTTTAATCTAAACATATTAATTACTCGTAAGTTGCTCGTAAGTAGTTTATAAAAGAAAAGTGCTATAAGTCAACAGTTGATATGATTTAAACTAAGCTCTGATTGATTAGATCATCGATTTCACTATGCTCAGGAAATCGACCTAGGGATTTTTTTGAAAAAATAAGCTTATCTTCAAGCGTGACTTCAAATACGCCTCCACCACTAGATATAAGCTCTATCTCAGCATCGTATTTACCTTTTAAATGTTGCTCCAAACTGGAGGCCTTAGGTAAATAGTTTCAAACGCTACAATATTCTATAGATATTTTCATAATTTTTATTTTTTATATATGAGTATATTAATCAAAACTTATAGGATAGGCGAGTCTTAATTTTGCCAGTTGGTTGTAATGATAATGAAACATTCATATTGCTATTTTCTCTATGCCATTTTGGAACAAGCATTCCAATAGTACCGCCGACAATATAACCTGTTAGCAAATCTGAGGGGAAATGCTTTCCAGCATCATAACGATAGTATGCTGTACAAGCAGGAATCAAAAAGGCTGAGGTCCATAGATAAGGTGAAATTTTACTATTTGGGTTATAGTCATCATACATACTTGCCATTAAAAACCAAGAAACAGCAGCTATGGAAGTGTGCCCTGAAAAGAAGCTTTTTTTATTGTCTTTCTTTAACTTGTAATCACGAGGAGCCTTATCTCCATAAAGATAAGGCCTAGGTCGACCAACTAAAACCTTGGTGAAATTTGTAATACCTACAGTCAAAAAAAGGCTTTCTGCCCATATTAAAGAAAAGTTTCGATAATCATTCCGAATTTTTTTATTTGCCATCAACACACCTGGTATCGCGAGACTAGAAAAAAGTAAAACATCACTCATTGCTATACTTTTTAGACTCCAATTAGCTACTGCCTTCGAATCATATTTTGGAATATTATTAGAATTTAAATTGGATATATTATCCAGGCTCATTGGAGCATAATCCATTAGTACAGAACCTAATAGCAAGCTGGCGCTAAGCCCCGCAATTTTCAAATCAAGATTGCTTGAAAATGAGTACGGTGAACTGTTTTCATTTTGTGAAATTAATAAACTTGAAGTAACCAGAATCATAAAGACAAGACGAATATGAAAATTATATATAGTTTTAGTCATTCTTGGTGGTTTTGTTAGACATATATTACGAATTAAGAAACCAGGAACAATAATGAAATCTAAAAAATACTATGCCAGAACAGATTATTTAACTTTTTATGCTCCGTCGATTTAAAGTTTATAATGCTTTAGTAACTGTATATAATAATAAAGAAATAACAACCATAAGTATAAGAGCAATTATATTTAATGTTTATCTCTCAAAAATAATTTGAGTAAAATAAGCGTGAACAAATAAACATACAAAAATGATTAATCACCCATTATCCGAACTTCTATCTCAAACGAAACTTTTAGAAAACATCGCTGAACAACATGGAACACCAACGTATGTTTACTCAAAAAGAAGATTAGAAGAAAATATTAGTAGGCTATCCAGTGCAATAAGTCAGAGTTTCAAGAAATATCAAATTTATTATGCGGTAAAAGCAAATAGTAATATTCAAATTATAAGAACACTCAAAAATAAGTTTAATGATTTAGGATGTGATTGTTCTAGTCCCGGCGAATTGTTTGCGGCAAGTAAAGCGGGACTAATTATATCTGATTGCGTTTACACTGGTAATTACGAGTCATTGGAAGATCTACAGATTGCATATGATTCAGGCGCTGAAATCAATTTAGATGATTTGAACTCTTTTAAAAGGCTCGAAACGATTGGCGTACCCAATTATATTAGTTTTAGATTAAATCCAGGCAAAGGACACGGGCAGTTTAAAGGTATTATCACTGGTGGTAAAAATTCAAAGTTTGGTATTCCGAAAGAAACTATAGTTGAAGCATATAATGTCGCAAAATCATCAGGTGTCAAAAAGTTTGGGCTTCAATGTCATGCTGGTTCTTCGACACTAGATGCAAAGACGTTCAGTGATATAACCAAACAAATATTAAAATCTGCTAGAGAAATTGAAGATAGTTTAGGCCAAAAATTAGAAAAAATAAGTATCGGAAGTGGGTTTGGTATACCCTACCGAGATGAAGAAGAATCATTGGATTTAGAACAGTTATTTCAAAATATAAAAAGAACTTTTGAAGATTTCTATGGTGAAGATAATTCAACCTGCCCGACATTATGCATTGAGCCAGGACGAATCCTTGTAGCAGATACTGGTTTTATCCTTACAAGAGTGACTGGCCTCAAATCTTCATACAAAGAATTTGTAGGGCTTGATGCTGGAATGGAAACCTTAATGAGACCTGCTCTCTACGGCGCGTTTCATCGAGTCCAAAAAATTGGACACGATGATGGTGATACTATCACGTATGACATTACCGGAAGAATCTGCGAGAATACTGATCGAATATCTGAGGGTTATAAAATGCCAGCGATGAAAGAAGGGGAACTATGCGCAATTATGGATAGCGGTGCATATGGATATTCAATGTCTCATAACTTTAACACAAGACCTCGGCCATCTGAAGTTTTAGTTGATGGGGAAGAAGTATCACTAATAAGAAAAAGAGAAACTATAGAAGATTTATTTAGGGGTTGCGATGTGTAGAACATTATTTTTTTATTTGACAGTCATCTCTTTTCTATTCTCCCAAAACCATCAAAGTATACACCAGCAACAGTTAGAATATTATAACACCAATTATATTATGCCAAAAAATACAGATACCACTGTCGTTATAAATTCAATATCACCAAGATCCCGAGTCCCTTCGAAAGAAGTTTTTGGATATCATCCTTATTGGATGGGGACAGCATGGACAAACTATAATTTCAATTTAATATCTACACTTGCCTATTTCAGTGCTGAAATAACACCAACAGGAGGAATTAGTAACCTGCATGGTTGGCCCGTAGCTAGTTTAATTAATGAAGCACATGCTCATGGAACAAAAGTTGTATTATGTGCTACCCTTTTCAGTAGCGCTAGTATTACTACACTGCTGAGTAGTGCTGAAAATCGCCAAAACCTAATTGATAACTTACTTGCCCAGGTACAGGCAGGAAACGCTGATGGTGTAAATATTGACTTTGAATCTTTTCCCTCATCGCAGCGGAGTAATATGGTGACTTTTATTACAGACCTTACTGAAACTTTTCATTCTGCAATTCCAGGTTCTCAAGTAACCTTAGCAATGCCCCCAATTGACTGGAGTAATGCATGGGACTACAATGCCTTAGCTTCTATTAGCGATGGCTTATTTATTATGGGTTATAATTATCATTACAGCGGCAGTTCAACTACTGGACCGAACTCCCCATTGTCTGGTCCTGGATACACACTTACATGGTCAGTGCTAGATTATTTAAATAAAACGAATTTTCAAGCTGATAAGTTAATTCTTGGAGTTCCCTATTATGGATTTGAATGGGCATCATCTTCAAATGCGGCTGGAGCAAATACAAGTGGAACCGGTAGTGCAAAATTCTACTCAGAAATTGAAGGATTAGCCCAGTCTTATGGAAAGTTATGGCATTCCAGTTCACAAACCCCATGGTATAATTATAATAACAATGGCTGGAATCAAGGATGGTATGATGATAGCCTCTCTCTTTCATTAAAATACGATTTCGCACTATTTAACAACTTAAAGGGAGTTGGAATTTGGGCTTTAGGCTATGATGATGGTCGTCCAGAACTTTGGGATTTACTATATAATAAGTTTGGAGAAAGTGCACCGCCGATAAAGCCATCTAATCTCTTTATGAAAAACATAGGTCAAGGATCAATCAAAATTGATTTCGAAAGTTCCGATAATTCGTCGGAGTTTATAGTTTTAAGAGGATTTCTAGAAGTCGTCGGAGGATTAGACACCATTGGGGTTTACTCTGAAAAACCTATCATCATAAACAATTTAAATGAAGGTGAAAGTTATTTTCTTAGTGTTGTTGCAAAAAACTCTCTTGGGAATAGCGAGCCAACAGAAATGCTTGGTATAGTTCCTTCAAATAATGATGTGAACGTTCTTATCGTTAATGGATTTGATAGAGTTAGTGGAACGAATAATACATTTGATTTCATCCGCCAACATGGCAGCGCATTTAATAATCATGGCAAGGCATTTGATGCTGCATCAAATGAAGCAGTTGTTAGCCAACAGATTGATATACTAGACTATCAATTTGTTGATTGGATGCTTGGAGAAGAAGGCACTTCAACTAGTGTATTTTCTTATTCTGAACAAAATTTAATTACTACCTATTTAGAATCAGGCCGATTTCTATTTATTTCAGGATCAGAGATTGGTTATGACCTTGAAGATCAGGGAAGTACTACGGATAGAGATTTTTATCAAAATTATTTAAAAGCTGATTATATATCAGATGCTGCCGGCGGGCACGAAGGAGTCTACAGCGGCTATGGTAATGGTGGATCAATCTTTGAAGGAATAAATACTATTAATTACGATGATGGAAGTCATGGCACCTATAATGTTGATTGGCCCGACGGCATAAAACCACTTGGCGGCGCCTCATTTTGTGCTGCGTTTTCTGGAATAGATCAAAATAGTTCTGGCGGAATGGGCATTCAATATATTGGTCCTTTTGGATTAAGTAACCTTACAGGGGGCCTCGTTTATTTATCTGTTGGGTTTGAAACAATCTACCCTGAAGAAAAAAGAAATGAGATTATGTCAAAAATAATAACGTCTTATGAGTCACAACTAAAAATAGAGGATTCTAATAGCATACAACCTAAAACCGTAAACATAAAAAATATTTATCCAAATCCATCAAACAGCTCAATTACTATTTCATTTTCCGTATTATCATCAAATACTACTGTTGATTTAAGCATTAAAAATATCTTAGGCCAAGAGGTCTATAAAACTTCTATTAAGCCAGCATCAATAAATGGAAAATGGACATGGAATGGCATTCAGCAGAATGGTTTTATTGCTCCGTCAGGAAATTATTTTATTTCAATCAGTCAATCAAATGAGATTTCAACAAGAAAGATAACATTGCTAAAATGATTCTATATTTGAAAATAATTTTTTATTTGTGTTTTATATTATTGCCAATCAATTGCCAACAGAATAAAAAAAGTATAGGAATCCATCAAGCACAATCAATGTATTTTCAAAATAAAAAGAAACCAATTAGTGAAAAAATAACTGTTCTAAATGGTATTGATGTCCTGCTTGAAAAAAAACGGCATTTCATCCAATCAAGAAAAATCGCCTTAGTAACCAACCATAGCGGAGTTGATAAAAACTCCATTCCTAATTATAAGCGACTAATGGAAATTGATGACGTAGAATTAAAAGTTATTTTTTCTCCAGAGCATGGCCTTTTTGGAGAGTCTGAAGCTGGTGAAAAAATAAATTATACTGATATTGAAAAACTACCTAAAGTCATTAGTTTATATGGCGGAACACGAAAACCAAGTGCTGAAATGCTCGAAGGCGTTAACATTATCATCTATGATATCCAAGATATTGGAGCACGTTTTTACACTTATATTTCAACATTAGGGCTTGTGATGGAGACTGGTGCAGAACTAGGAATTCCTATATTAGTTCTTGATAGACCAAATCCAATTCGCGGAGATATAATTCAAGGTCCTATCCTTGATCTTGCATACAAATCATTTGTGGGACATTACCCAATTCCTACTAGATATGGAGGTACTGTTGGTGAACTTGCAATTGAAATATTGAAAAACAAGTGGATAGCTTCATTACCAGAACTTGAAATAATTAAAATGGAAGGATGGCAGCCAAATGCTTGGTTTGATCAAACAGACTTACCGTGGATTCCACCTTCACCAAATATTCCAGATCTTAAGACTGCGATAATATATCCGGGAATGTGCATATTCGAAGCTACAAATGTTAGTGAAGGTCGAGGAACACCTAATCCTTTTAAATGGATAGGCGCTCCTTGGATTGATGGAAAAAAACTATCACAGGCTTTGAACAACTTTAAGCTTCCTGGCGTTGTATTCGTTCCAAAAACATTTACACCTCAAACAATAAAAGGAAAGTCTGAGAACCCAAAATTTAAAAACAAAAAATGCAGTGGTATTGAAGTCTGGATAACGGACCGGAATCAGTACAGAAGCATTGACGTTGGAGTTTTAACCTTATTTTCTATTTATAATATGT